>JAEEGK010007079.1_pt1 | contig 26790 bp, 23 predicted proteins | sample 8958771 | NCBI WGS metagenome assembly JAEEGK01 (sample SAMN16246547, study PRJNA631951) | gut metagenome | biome: gut microbiome; feature: rumen; material: SC-attached | host: Bos | place: Iran: Karaj | collected 2018-10 | reverse complement strand
GCGCCCGACAGCAGGTCGTACACGATCCAGGCCGGGCATACGCAGCCCAGTTCGGCCAGGCGGATCTTCCGGGCGTCGTTGCTCCAGTAGCTCAGATTGCTGCCGACGGTAGCCACGAAGGGCAGGATGTCGGCGGGGCCCGACCACCGGAGGATCATAAAGATTAGGCTGGGCACGCAGAAGACCGGAGCCCAGTACTTCTTCAGGATCCATTCCCATTTGTCCGACCGGCTGAGCAGGAGATTGCGCACGATCCTTACCGCCGTGTTGAAAAGGCCTCCCGCCGCGCCCAGCAGCAGGAACTGCAGGGCATAGAACACGTTCGCCAGAGCCTGGGCGGCGAAGAGCCGCCGGTTGGACCGGATCTGGAAGGAGATCACGAACGTCAGCGCCGAAAAGACCCCGAACGCGTTCGCCAGGATCTTCACCGCAGTCAGTCCCTCTCCCGCCATAACGGCACCTCCCCCTCCGGAATCGAATCCCATTATACCTTATATTCACCGCTGCGACAAGTTTTTTCGGCCATTCCGGCTCCGAAGCGCGGCGGAGATCTCCCCGCGCCGCCGGCAGTGGTTTACTAATAATAATACATTATGTTTACTATTCTTTTCGTCCGGCGTGTGAAAAAACTCTTGCTAACAGCTCCGCCATGGCAGATAATGGGTATATTCCTGTTCCGGAGGCAGCCTGATGAGAGAGTTCCGCTTCGCCTTCCAAAAGTCCATACCGATCCTTGTGACCTATATCTTCCTGGGCATCGGGTACGGGGTCCTGATGGCCGGAGCGGGCTACGGTCCGGTGTATACCGGCCTGTCCTCCCTGTTCCTCATCGCGGGCTCCCTGCAGTATATCATGGTCCCCCTGCTGGCCTCCGGCGCCTCGGTCCTGACCTTCGCCGTCATGGCCCTGTTCGTCAACGCCCGCCACATCTTCTACGGCGTGGGGCTCATCGAGGAGTTCCGTTCCATGGGGTGGCGCCGCTTCTACATGATCTATGCCCTGACGGACGAGACTTTCTCCCTGCTCAGTTCCCTGCGGTATCCGCCGGATCTGGACCGGCACAAGGCCGCCTTCTGCATCGCCATGCTGGATCACTCCTACTGGGTCACCGGCAGCGTGCTGGGAGCCTGCGCCGGCCGGTATCTCTCCTTCGACCTGCGGGACGCCGGGTTCGCCGCCACCGCCTTCTTCCTGGTGATGGTGGTGGAACACTGGAAGCGCCGCCCCTCGAAAATCCCTTTCCTGGTGGCCGCCGTCTCCGCCGCCGTGTTTCTGGCCGTACTGGGGAAAGACGCCTTCCTGATCCCCACCCTGGTGTGCACCACCGCCGCGCTGCTGCTCCTGCGGGGCGGCGTGGACCGGAAGGAGGGATTCCCGAATGCCTGAATGGGTCTATCTCACCGCCGTGGTAGCCGTCACCAGCATCATCACCCTGGGCCTGCGGGCCTTCCCCTTCCTGCTCTTCGGCGGCAGGCCCCTGCCGGGCTGGGTGAACTATCTGGGCCGGGTGCTCCCGCCGGCCATCATGACCGTGCTGGTCATCTACTGCCTGAAGGACACCTCCTTCTCGGCCCCGTCCTTCGGCCTGCCGGAGCTGATCGCCTCCGCCCTGGTGGTGGTCCTCCACTCCCTGAAGAGGAACATGTACCTGTCCATCGCGGCAGGGACCCTGTGCTGCATGCTCCTGTCCCGCCTGCTGTAGGGCGGATCAATCGGTTGCCAAATAATGATTATGATGTTCCTCCCGACCGAGGTGGTCTCGTAGCGGATCCCGATGATGGCATTCGCTCCGTTCCTCTCCGCAGCCTGCTCAATGCTGGTGTTGGCTTTGTTGACCGCTTCGCCAAAATTGCCCTCTGTGGAGATGCCCAGACCGTGGACCAGCCCGTAGTACATGCTGGGGTATCTGCCGCCGATCGTTTCCGTTGTAAAAAATACCATATCCGCTCCTCCGTTTCATTGGCTTTGTCCTGCTTCACAGGGATTCCTTTCCTATCTAACTTTGCCCGCGGGCTCTGTCAAGCGCGCGTCCGCCGCGCTTTCAATGAAAGCATTATGTAAACCTCCTCTTTTCCGCCAGTCCAGACCGTCATCCTTTTTCCGGTTATTTTCATTTTCCTGTTGACAGACATAATACTTCGTGATATGATGTATTCCACGAAGGGAGGTATGGTATGGACGCTCAACTGAAGCGCGGGCTTCTTGACGTATGCGTTCTCGCGGCTATCAAGAACGAGGACTCGTACGGATATAAGATCATAAAGGATCTGAAACCGTACATCGAGCTGTCGGAATCGACCCTGTACACCGTGCTGAAACGCCTGGAGGCGGCAAAAATGCTTACGGTGCGTACGGCGGAACATGACGGCAGGCTGCGAAAATACTACCGCATCACCGAGGACGGCTCGGGACGCATAGAGGATTTCAAGAGGGAATGGAAAGAGGTAATATCCATATATCGTTTCGTGGTAAAGGAGGATGGACATGAATAGGGAAACGTTTATGTCCGAATTGAAAAACGCACTGTCGGGCCTGCCCCGGGACGACGCGGAGGAACGGCTGGCTTTCTACGGAGAAATGATCGACGACCGAATGGAGGAGGGCCTGACGGAGGAGGAGGCGGTCGCCGGGATAGGCACGATAGAAGAGATAGTCGCTCAGACCGTCTCGGAGATCCCGCTGGGCAGGCTCGTCAGAGAGAAGATGCCTCCGAAACGGCCGCTGGGCGCAGGGAAGACCGTTCTGCTCGTTCTGGGCTTTCCGCTGTGGTTTCCGCTGCTGATCGCCGCGTTCGCCGCGGTCTTTGCGCTGTATGCCGCCGTATGGTCCGTGATAATATCCCTGTGGGCGGTGGAGGTCTCGCTGTGGGCCTGCGCCGTCGGCGGCGTCGCGGCGGCCGCGTTTTTCTCGCTCCGCGGTAACTTTTTCGCGGGCGCGGCGTCCCTCGGCGCGGGGCTGTTCTGCGCGGGAGCGTCGATATTCCTGTTTTTCGGCTGCGCCGCGGCGTCGAAGGGAATGATCCGCCTGAGCGGGAAAGCTCTCTCGGGCATTAAGACCGGGATAGCGGGAAAGGAGAGAATAAAATGAAAAAGGGATACGTCATCGCGGCCGTCGTCCTCATCGCGGCGGGCATCGCGGTCTTCGGAGGCTTTTTCTTCGCCTCGGGTTTCGATTTTTCAAAGCTTGACAGCTCGCACTGTGAAACGAAGCTTTATTCCGTCGACGAAGCCTTTGACGGGATAGAGATAGATATATCGGAGACAGACGTGGTTTTCGAACCGTCGGAGGACGGCAGGGCAAGAGTGGAGTGCACGGAACGGGACAAGGTAAAATACGGCGTATCCGTCGAAAACGGGGTGCTGAAGATAGTCGGGGACGACCGGAGAGCGTGGTACGACCGTCTGTCGCTGTACTCCAATGCTCTGAAGATGACGGTCTATCTGCCGCGCGACCGCTTCGGATCTCTGAAAATAGACGCCGGCACGGGAAAAGTGGACGTCCCCGGGAACTTCTCCTTTGCCGACGCCGATATCGAGGTGAGCACGGGCGACGTGACGTGCGGCGCCTCGGCGGACGGGCTGCTCAGGATCAAAACGAGCACGGGGGATATAACGCTCGCCGGCGCCGAGGCCGGACAGGCTGAGCTCACCGTCTCCACGGGCGGCGTGGACGCGGAGTCGGCAGCCTGCGCGGGAACGCTTACGGTAAACGTCGGCACCGGGAAAACGAGACTTACCGACGTGAAGTGCGGGAACCTCGTATGCGGGGGGAGCACGGGCGATATCATACTGAAGGACGTCGTCGCCTCCGACGGCTTCGATATAAAGGCCTCGACGGGCGACGTGCGCTTTGATAACTGCGATGCGGGCCGCATAACCGTGAAAACCTCCACCGGGAGCGTTACCGGTACGCTTCGCACGGAGAAGGTATTCATTGCGAAGACGTCGACGGGAAAGATCGACGTGCCCGACACGGTCTCCGGAGGAAGGTGCGAGCTGACTACGTCGACGGGGGATATACGGATAAAGCTCTCCGGCGAATGACGGCCTGTACTTTGACGATGTAAAAAATTAAAACACCGAAGCGCGGACGCTCTGCATAGTGCTCAACTATGCAAAGCGTCCGTTTTGTCGACTATTAAGTCATATTTTTATCACAAAAGTCTCGGCACACTAAAAAAGTGCCGATAATGATGCGAAAGACTTGCCTTTTTTATACAAATGGATATATAATCTATCGGTATGTCGGCACCGTTTCGGAGACGGGCCCGGCCTGTGCCGGACGTGACGGCGGAGAAAGGGGGATAACGCTTGCTTCACGGAAAGTACGTAAGCGACTATACCCTGCAGAATACTCTCGCTCCGGACGGCAGGCAGCGGACCGTCAGCGTATACGGCGGTCCGGTATTCCGTTTCGTAAAGAAGGGGGCGGAGCTTCGCCGGGCAAGGCTGCGTCTTGTCGTATATACGGCGATATGTCTGCTTGCCCTTATGGCGATACTGCTGCTCCCGGCGCCATCGCTGCACATGTGGTACGTCCTGCCTCCGCTGGCTTTCGCGCTGCTGCCCGCCGCGGGCGTGGCGGCCTGCGCCGTTACGCTGACGGCAAAAAACACGCTCGAACGCAGACAGAAGGACAAAAGAGCGGGGGGCCTGAGGCCGAGAAGCGCGGTCCTTGCCGTACTTGCCCTGCTGTCCCTGGCCGGACAGGCCGTATACATGCTCGGAGCAGGAGGCGCCGGCCTCGACGCCGCGGTCGGGATATGCACGCTGGTAACGGCGGCGTGCGCGATACGCATTTTCTTTCTCGGAAAGGATTTCGTCCTTGAGGAAGAAAAAAATGAAGCTTTGTAAATCCCTGTCGTATGACAGTAAAACAAAAAAGGAGAATTACAAGATGAACGGCAAAAAGTTACTGTACCTTTTGCTGGCTGTCGCGATGCTGGTTTCCCTCGCCGCCTGCAACGGCGCGAAACCCGCGGAAGAGCCGACCGTCAGCAATCCTCCCGTGAGCGGGAATGAGGGCGAGCCTCAGAGCGGCGGCGAAGAGCAGCCCGCCGAGGAGCCCAGAGACACCATGGTATACGCTACCGCGACCTTCGGACAGAAGTTCAGCCCGTTTTTCGCGACCACCGCGTATGATATGGAAGTCGTAGACCTGGTATGCACCACAGGACTGCTGCCCTATGACCGCGGCGGCGCAATGGTCCTCGACGGCATGAACGGCACCACGCGCAACTACAACGGCACCGACTATCCCTACGAGGGCATGGCCAACTGCGAGATCGTGCAGAACGACGACGGAAGCGTTGACTATAATATGACGATGCGCGACGATATCGTCTTCTCCGACGGCAAGCCCGCCGACATCGACGACGTTATTTTCGGCATCTACGTCTGCATGGACCCCACCTATGACGGCAACTCCACCCTTTACGCCCTGCCCATCACCGGCGTTGAGGAGTACCGCTCCGGCATGGACAGCCGCGGCAACGCCATTTTTGCCGACGGCGAGAACGGCTATACCGAGAACGATAAGTATACCGAGGATCAGTACAACGAATTCTGGGCATACTACAATGATCAGGCCGGCGCCGATTTCGCGCAGGAGATCGTGGATTACTGCATCAGCAACGGCTACAACAGCGCCGACGACTCCGTCGCCGCCTGCGCCGCCAACTGGGGCTACGAGCTTGAAGAAGGCGCCACGGCGAAGGATTTCTGGGACGCCATAGTCGCGGCCTATGACACCGTTGAGGAAGCCGAAGAGGTCGAGACCGCCGGCTCCACCCGCCTGCAGCTCACCGTAGCCAATCTCGGCGAAGCTTATCAGACCGGCGTTGAGACCGGCGAGTCCGCTCCCAACATCGCCGGCATCATCCGCACCGGCGACTACACCATGACCGTCCATATGGACAGCTACGACGCCACCGCCATTTATGAAATGGCCTTCGGCGTGAATCCTCTCCACTACTACGGCGACGAGGCTCTTTACGATTACGCCAACAACTCCTTCGGATTCAAGAAGGGCGATCTGAGCGGCGTAAAAGCCAAGACCACCGTTCCTCTCGGCGTGGGACCCTACACCTTTGAAGGCTATGCCAACGGCGTCGTCACGCTGAAGGCCAACCCGAATTATTACAAGGGCAAGCCCGCCATCGAGTATCTGCAGATGAAGGAAGCCGTCGATTCCGACTACGTGCCCGGCACCATTACCGGTACCTTCGATTTCAGCACTCCCTCCATCAATGACGCCACCCTCAAGGCCATAAAGGACGCCAACTCCAACGACGAGCTGACGGGCGACGTTCTTACCACTTACCTCATCGACTACCGCGGCTACGGCTATCTCGGCATCAACGCCGACCTGGTCAACATAAACAACGAGCCCGCTTCCGACGCCTCCAAGGCTCTGCGCAAGGGCTTCATGACCCTGTTTGCCGTGTACCGCGACACCGTTATCAATTCCTACTACGGCGACCGCGCCAGCGTTATCCAGTACCCCATCTCCAATACCTCCTGGGCCGCTCCCCAGCCCGCCGACGAGGGCTACCGTCAGGCCTACTCCCTCGACGTGGACGGCAACCAGATCTACGATCCTTCCATGAGCGCCGAGCAGCGCTATGCCGCCGCCAGGGAAGCCGCCATCGGCTATTTCAAGGCCGCCGGCTTCACCTATGACGAAGAGGCGGGCAAATTCACGGACGCTGACGCCACTTATGAGATCATGATCCCCGGCTCGGGCGAGCAGGATCACCCTGCCTACGGCGTTGCGATCGCCGCTTCCGAGGTCCTTGAAGAGCTCGGCATCAAGCTGCAGGTCAACGATGTGGTCACCTCCACCTGGAACAATGCTCTCGAGGGCAACACCGCCATGATGTGGGCCGCCGCCTGGCAGGCTTCGCTGGATCCGGATATGACCCAGGTCTACCGCTCCGACAACGCCCACGGCAAAGGCACCAACTCCAACCACTACTCCGTCGACGACGCCGACCTTGACGCCCTTATCGACGCCGGCCGCGCCAGCGCCGACACCGAGGAGCGCAAGAGCATATACAGAGACGCCATGGACATCATCATGGACTGGGGCTGCGAGCTGCCTCTCTATCAGCGCAAGAACTGCTACGTCGCGTCCAGCATCCGCGTTGACAACGAAACCATGCCCAAGGAAATGACTCCGTTCCACAACTGGTATTCCGAGATCGAAGCTCTCGAAGTAAAGTGATAAAAACGGACAAAGGCCGGGACATGCTCCGGCAGGCATACAGATAATGACGATCCGCGGCACGGAAGGGGGATCTTCCCTTTTCCGCGCCGCGGCATTTCCATGGGAGTCTCTCGGAGATCCGGACGCGGGAAACGCCGGGTACTCTCCGGCAGTCCGTTCGGACGGGCGGCGGCGCCGGCTTTCCGAGAGGCCCCCGGGACCATTTTTGCAGTAGGGGGGGATACGTTATGCTGAAGTTTACGGTCAAACGCCTGTTGTACAGCGTTCTGATCCTCTTCTTCGTAATGTTTCTGATATACGTTCTGATGTACAACATGCCCATGGGATATATCGAGACCAAGGCAAGAGAGCTTGCCTCCCGTCCGGGCGCCACGAAGAGCTATGCCGAATGGCTGTCGGATCTCAACGCCCAGTACGGTATGGACAAGGGCGTGGTACGGGGATATTTCGTATGGCTCTCATCCGCCGTGAGAGGGCAGTGGGGCGACAGCTGGGCATGGACAGTGCCCGTCACGCAGGAATTCAGAAGCACGGTATGGTTCAGCTTCGCGCTTGGGCTGGTGTCTTTTATCCTCGAAATAATCATCGCCATCCCTCTGGGCATAACCGCCGCGAGAAAGCAGTACAGCTTTTCCGACTACTTTACCACGGTGATCTCGATGATATGCATATCCATGCCCACGTTTTTCCTCGCCACGCTGCTGAAATACGTGTTCTCGGTAAAGCTGGGCTGGTTTGACCTGACGGGTATGCAGAGCAGGAACTACATGTTCCTGTCCGACTTCGGAAAGGTGCTCGACGTTGCAAAGCACTTCATCCTGCCCGCCATCACGCTTACGATAGTGAACATCGGCTCGCTCATGCGCTATACGCGCACCAACATGCTGGAGGTGCTCAATTCCGACTATATACGCACCGCGCGCGCCAAGGGCGTGGACGAGCATAAGGTGATATACAGGCACGCCTTCAGAAATACTCTCATCCCCCTCGTGACCATGCTGGGCGGCTCGCTTCCGGGCCTGTTTTCCGGCGCGCTCATTACGGAAACGCTCTTCGGCATAAGAGGCATAGGAAACGCGTCCTACACCTCGATGACCCAGGCGGACGTTCCCTTCGTAATGTTCTATCTGGCGTTCATTTCCATACTCACGCTGCTGGGCAACCTGATCAGCGATCTGCTCTATGCCGCGGTCGATCCCCGCGTGCGCCTGAGCTGAGGAGGCGGAACGATGGACAACAGAAATAAATCTTTTTATGAAATGCTCAAGCGGGACGCGGAGAAAGAAGAAAACAAGTCCGGAGAGATGAAGCTGGACGACGTCGCCCGCGTAAAGGTGCTGTCGCCGGGACGGCAGGTATTCAAGCGCTTTGTCCGAAACCGTCTCGCCGTTTTCGGGGCGTGCCTTCTGATAGTCATGTTCGTATTCTCCTTTTTGGGACCGCTGGTATACCCCTACGGACAGAAGCAGATCTTTTACAAGTATGACGCCCAGAACATAAACTACGCTCTGGCAAAGGAAAATTCCACATACAACGGCTATGTGCTCGACTCCTCCGTCGAGGTCGAGCGCAGCGTGAACAACCTGATGAACAGCAGCATCAAGCGCATGCTTGAGGACGGGAAAAAGGAAAGCTATATTTTCGGCGATGAGATCTGGCATGTGGAGGAAAAGGCGGAAGAGATATATGTGCTTTCGCTGACGAATTCCCGCCGGATATGCGTGACCGGCTCCGGAAAACTGACGGTGGGCAATTTCGACACCATCAGCGGCAAGCTGACCTATTCCTCCGCCGAGGTGGAGGGCCTCGAGGAGGCGGCCGCCGCGGTGAACATGAAAGGCTCCGGCGGCAGCTTCACTTATGAGGGAGTTACCTACGACTATGCCCGCAGCGGCGGAAAAAGCTATGATATAACCACCGATCTGAGCGGTGTGAATTACAGCGCCGAGGCTCCGGGCGAGGGCTTTGAGCAGGCCATGGACAAGGCCGTCGGCAAGGCCGACTGCTTCGAATACGGCGGCGCGGATTACGCGATAAATAAGGACGGACAGAGATATTACGTTTACTCCGTCGAAAACGACAGGCCGGCCAAGGTGTTCACCAGACTGACCTTCGATCTCTTCGAGCCGGGAGACGGCGTATCCGACGAAATGCGCGCAGGCGCGCTGATGAATACGGACGGCAGCTTCACCGCCGACGGACGCGGATGGACCGTCGGAGAGGAGGACGGCCTGCTTATAATACGCGGGGACGACGGGAAGGAATACGCGGAGATGAACACCTTCTCGATCCGCCGCTATTCCGGCGCGGACACCGTGGAATACGATCTGAAAAAGGCGATCACCGAGACCGTGGAGCAGATGCGGGCCGAAGGAAACAAGACCGCCGAGCTGGTATACCGTCTGCCGCAGCAGACCGAGACGGGCGAATACGCCTACGACGAGGACGGTTCGCTGCTGTATCAGGATACCGAGCTTCACATCACCCAGCGCGACACGGGCGAATACGTTATTAACTGCGATCAGATCATTTACGTGATAGACAGATTTGCCGGGCCGTCGATCAAACACATCCTCGGCACCGACGGCGACGGCTTCGACGTCCTGTCGCGCATAATGTACGGCGGCCGGGTGTCGCTGATGGTCGGCTTTGTGGTGGTTTTCATCGAGGTGCTGATCGGCGTTATCATGGGCGGCCTTGCCGGATATTACGGCGGGTGGGTGGACAACCTGATCATGCGTTTGGTGGATATATTCTACTGCCTGCCCAGCCTGCCGATAATGATCATACTCGGCGCGATGATGGACGCGCTCCGCCTGGATACCCGGGTAAGGCTGCTGGTGATGATGGCCACGCTCGGCGTGCTCGGCTGGGCCAGCGTGGCAAGGCTCGTCCGCGGACAGATACTTTCGCTGCGCGAGCAGGAATTCATGGTGGCGGCGGAGGCAACGGGCATAAAGGTGAAGGACAGGATATTCCGCCATCTGGTGCCCAACGTGATGCCGCAGCTGATAGTGATAGCCACCATGGGCATGGGCTCGGTCATCATAATGGAGTCTACTCTGAGTTACCTCGGTCTCGGCGTAAAGCACCCGCTGGCCACCTGGGGAACGATAATCAACTCGGTCTCCTCGGCTTCGGCCATGGCGCATTACGCACATATATGGATACCCGTGGGCCTGCTCATCTGCGTGACCGTCATAGCCTTCAACTTCGTCGGCGACGGCCTGCGCGACGCGTACGACCCCAAATCCAAGGGCTGAGAGAGGGGGAAGAGACATGTCCGAAAAAAGCAAAAAGAAAAGGTCCTCTTATATATCGGCCGGAGAGTCCAGGCGCATAGTGCATTTCAACCGCAAGGTGATGCGTAAGCTCGAAAAGGAAAGAGCCGACGCCAACAAGGACGAAAAGCTGTATATCACGCAGATGAAAAACCCCGACAACGTGGTGGAGTTCGACAACGTCTGCACCTACTTTTTCACCGACGTCGGCACCGTCAAGGCGGTGGACGGCATCAGCTTCGAGATACCCCGCTGCTCCACCGTGGGCGTGGTGGGCGAGTCCGGCTGCGGCAAGAGCGTGACGAGCCTGTCGCTGATGCAGCTGCTGCAGCGGCCCAGCGGGCAGACCGTGGGCGGAGAGATACGCTTCAATCTCGGCGACGGCAGGGCGTACAACATAGTCAATACCCCCACGGCGAAGATGCGCGAGATACGCGGCAACCGCGTATCCATGATATTCCAGGAGCCGATGACCAGCCTCAATCCCGTTTTCCGCATAGGCGATCAGGTCAACGAGGTGCTCGAGCTGCACCATCCCGAGATGACCAAAGACCAGATAAGGGAACGCACGCTCGAAATGCTGGAAATGGTCGGCATAGCCAACAAAGAGGGCGTATATAAAATGTACCCCCACGAGCTTTCCGGCGGCATGCGTCAGCGCGTGATGATAGCCATAGCCCTCGCGTGCTCGCCTGAGCTCATCATAGCCGACGAGCCCACGACGGCGCTCGACGTCACCATCCAGGCGCAGATACTCGATCTTCTCAGGGAACTGAAGGACAAGATAAACTCGTCGATAATGCTCATAACCCACGATCTCGGCGTGGTCGCCAATATGGCGGACTACGTGGTGGTCATGTACGCGGGGCGCATAATCGAGAGAGGCACCGCCGAGGATATCTTCCATCACCCCGCGCACCCGTATACGATAGGCCTGATGAAGTCAAAGCCGGTGGTGGGCAAAAAGGTGGAGTCGCTGTACAATATCGAGGGAAGCGTGCCCAACCCGGTGAACATGCCGAACTACTGCTATTTCAAGGACCGCTGCGAGCAGTGCGTGGATAAATGCGCGGGAGCCTACCCGCCGGTGATCAGGATCAGCGATACCCATTACGTTTCCTGCTACCGTTACTACGATACCGGCGAGGTGGGAGAGTATCCCAGATCCGTAGATGTGGAGGAGCTGCTGAGATGAATACCGTCGCTGAAAAAACACTCGGCGCAGCCGCCGGGAAGGACGATTACATCCTTGAAGTAAAGTCTCTGAAAAAGTATTTCCCGATAAAATCAAGCTTTTTTAAAATGACCGTCGGCAACGTCAAGGCGGTGGACGGCGTATCCTTCAGCATAAAGCGCGGCACGACCATGGGCCTGGTGGGCGAGTCGGGCTGCGGCAAATCCACCGTGGGGCGCACGATACTGCGCCTGCAGCCGAAGACCGACGGAGAGGTGCTTTTCAACGGCGAGGATATATTCGCCCTGTCGAGAGAGCAGCTCCGCAGGCTCAGACCGAAAATACAGATCATTTTCCAGGACCCGTACTCCAGCCTGTCCCCGAGACTGCCCATAGGCGAGATCATAGGCGAGGCGGTGCGCGAGCACGGCATAGTGCCCAGGGAGGAGTACGACGAGTATATCAGCAATATCATGCGGGAATGCGGCCTGCAGGAATATCATAAGGACCGCTACCCCCACGAGTTCTCCGGCGGCCAGCGCCAGCGCATATGCATAGCCAGGGCGCTTGCCCTCAACCCGGAGTTCATCATCTGCGACGAGCCCGTGTCGGCGCTGGACGTGTCGATACAGGCGCAGATAATAAACCTGCTCAATAAGCTGCAGGATCAGTTCGGCCTGACCTATCTTTTCATATCCCACGATCTCAGCGTAGTGGAGCATATATCCGATACGGTGGGCGTGATGTATCTCGGGAACCTGGTAGAATACTCCGACACGGACAAGATCTTCGACAAGCCCCTGCATCCCTATACCAAGGCACTGTTTTCGGCAATACCGGTGCCCGATCCCGATTACAAAATGGAGCGCATCACGCTGGAGGGCAGCATACCCTCTCCGGCAAACCCGCCGAAGGGCTGCAAGTTCCACACGCGCTGCAGGCAGTGCAGCGAGATATGCTCTTATGCCGCGCCGGAATGGGCGGAGATAGAGGAAGGCCATTACTGCGCCTGTCATCTGTACAACGACGCGGAGCGGGCCGAAAGAGCGGAAAAGGCGATGGAGCTCGAAAAGGCCGGGGAAGCTCCGGCGGGGAAAAAAGAAAATGAAGCGTAAGCGCAGTCCGCTGCCGGAGGGCGACGACGGCCGCGTGATAGCGAGCATGAACGTGGACGGCATGCCGTGGTACGACGGGCGAAGGGCAAAAGCCGGGCGGGCGGACGGCGGCGGGAGGACGGAGCTGCGGGGCAGACGGCAGAAAACGGCCGCCCTGCTGGGCGTTCTGGCTGCCGTCGGTCTGGCGGTGCTGGCGTTCGCGGGCGTGTTTTTCCTGGTGATCCTCCTCATGGATGTTTCATGGAGATAAAACAAACCTCCGGTAAGGTCTCCCGGACCTTACCGGAGGTATGAAAAGGGCGCTGTCTCAGACAGCCGAAAGGCTGAAAATGAGGCAGCGCCTTTTCCGTGAGTAAACCGTAAGCCGGGTTCTGTGCGAGTATTGGCCGATAAACGCTTGCTCGCGACGGTCATCTGTCTCGACGTGCCGTTGCCGACACGCTCCAGCCACCTCCTCGGGAACAGCCGGGCAGGCCTTGTCCCCGTTGCCGCGGTGTTGCTGCGGATAGAGTTTACAGTGCCGGACAGTTCCCTGCCGACAGGTGAGCTCTTACCTCGCCTTTCCACCCTTACCGGCGGGGCGGAACGCCCCGGCCGGCGGTATATCTCTGTTGCACTTGTCCTGAAGTCGCCTTCGGCGGGCGTTACCCGTTATCCTTGCCCTATGCAGCCCGGACTTTCCTCACGCCGTACCCTTTCGGACGGCCCTTTCGGACCGTTTGGGCGCGCGACCGTCCTGTTTGCTCACGGACGGATTTTACCCTAAGGGCCGCGGCATGTCAAGGATTGAATTTTGCGCTTATCGGTAATATAATGATCGCGTGCGCCGCATACGGCGTGGGATGGGAAGGTGAAGGCTGTGACGCTTGACGGATACGTTTCGTCGCTGAAAAACAAAAGAGTCGCCGTTATAGGCATCGGCGTGAGCAACGAGCCGCTGATACGCCTGCTGAGAGACGGCGGAGTGGACGTGACGGCGAGAGACAGGGAAAAAAAGGGAGAAGAGCTCGGAGTCAGACTCGTAACGGGAGACGGCTATCTCGACGGTATCGACGAGGACGTCGTCTTTCGCTCGCCGGGCATTAGGCCGGACAGGATAAAAATGCGTCCGGACGCGGTGCTGACGAGCGAAATGGAGGCCTTTTTCGAGCTGTGCCCCTGCCCGATAATCGCGGTCACCGGCAGCGACGGAAAGACCACCACCTCCACCCTTATCGCAAAGCTGCTGGAGGCGGCGGGAAAAAAGGTATGGCTGGGCGGCAATATAGGCAGACCGCTGCTTGCCGACTGCGATAAGATATCCCCCGACGACCGCGCCGTGGTCGAGCTGTCGTCCTTCCAGCTGATGAGCATGCGCCGCAGCGCGCACGTCGCCGTAATAACGAACGTCGCGCCCAATCATCTGGACTGGCATACGTCGATGGAGGAATACGTCCGGGCAAAAAAGAACGTTTTTCTGTATCAGAAGCCCGGCGACGTTTTCGTAACGAACGCGGACAATGAGATAACCCGCTCCTTCGCCTCGGAAAACACGCGCCTTTTCAGCATGAAGGAAAAGCAGCCCCGCGGCTGCTGGTACGACGGGGAGAGCGTGTATTTCGGCGATGAGGAGATCGTGAAGCGCCGGGACATACTGCTTCGGGGAAATCACAACGTGGAAAACTGCATGGCGGCCTTCGCCGCGGTATACGATACCGTGGGGAAGAAGTCCTGCGTCGATACCGCGCGCAGCTTCGGAGGGGTGGAGCACCGCATCGAGCTCGTAAGAGAGCTTAGGGGAGTGAAGTACTACAACGATTCCATAGCCTCGAGCCCGAGCCGCAGCATAGCGGGACTGCGCTCCTTTGACGGCAGGGTCATACTCATCGCCGGAGGCTACGACAAGCACATCCCCTACGACGTGCTCGGCCCGGTGATAAACGAAAAAGTCAAAACGCTGATACTCACCGGCCAGACCGCGCCGAAAATCAAGGAAGCGGTGCTTGCCGCGCCGGGAGAAAAGCCGGAGATCGTCGAGACGGAGGACCTGCAAAGCGCGGTGCTCGCCGCGGCGGCGGGCGCGGAGGCCGGAGACACGGTCATCCTTTCGCCTGCGAGCGCGTCCTTCGACCGGTTCAGAAACTTCGAGGAACGGGGAAACTGTTTCAAAAAAATCGTATCGGAGCTGAAATGATGGAAATAATCGAAGTGTTCAGGCGTCTCGCAGCGGCCCCTTCGCCCTCCGGAGCGGAGCAGGACGCCGCGGAAGCGGTGCGCGAGCTGCTCGGGCCGCTGGTCGACCGCATGGAAACGGACGTGCTCGGAAACGTGATCGGAGCGCGGCTGTGCGGGAAAAAAGACGCGAAAAAGCTGCTTATCGAGGCGCATATCGACGAGATAGGCTTTATAGTGACAGGACACGAGGAGGGCTTTCTGAAATTCGCCCCCGTGGGCGGGCTGGACGCGCGCACGCTGCCCGGAGCGGAGGTGACGGTGCTCGGAGAAAAGCCGCTTTACGGAGTGATCGCCTGCCTGCCGCCCCACGTGCTGTCGGCGGAGGAGCGGGAAAAAGCCTTTGAAATAAAAGATATGTATATAGACACGGGCCTTTCTCAGGCGGAGGCCGAAAAGGCCGCGCCCGTCGGGACCGCGGGGATCGTACGGGGCGACGCCGTACAAAGGGGCGGCGACATTTGCTCGCGCGCGCTGGACGACAAGCTCTGCGCGGCCGTCCTGCTCTGCGTGATGGACGATATAAGGGACGCGGAACTCGACGCGGACGTATATTTCATGGCGGGAGTGCAGGAAGAGGTAGGCATGCGCGGCGCCGGAGCGGGAGCCTTCAAGGTGGATCCCGACTATGCCGTGGCGGTGGACGTCACCTTCGCCGTGACGCCGGACTGCACCGAGGACGCGTTCAAGCCCGGCAGCGGGCCGGCCATAGGCGTGGGGCCCAACGCAAACCGCGCTCTTACGAAGGCGATAATGAAAACGGCCGATAAGGAAGGCATACCGTACAACGTCGAGGTAATGCCGAAAAGCTCGGGCACGGACGGCTGGGTAATGCAGATATGCCGCGGCGGAGTGGCGACGGCGATAGTATCCGTGCCGATAAAATACATGCACAGCAGCGTGGAGACCGCGCGCATATCCGACGCGGAAAACGCGCGCAGACTGCTCAGCGCCTTTATTAAGGGAGGTATGCCGAAATGCTGATCGAAACGCTCGGAGAGCTGTGCGCGCTGCCGGGAGTATCCGGCTGCGAGGACGCGGTGAGAGAATATATCCTCCGCCGGGCCTCGAAGGTGAGCGGCGATATCACCGAGGATCCCATGGGCAATCTCATTGTGAACGTAAAGGGCGGAAGGACTCCGGAAAAGAAGATCATGCTCGCCGCGCACATGGATGAGGTCGGCGTGATAGTCACGGGCTTTACGGACTCGGGATACGCGAAATTCGATTTTGTCGGCGGGGTCGACCGCCGGGTAGTGATAGGCAAAAGAGTGGATATCCACACCGACGGGGGAACGCTCCCGGGAGTTATCGGCCTCAAGCCCGTTCATCTTCTCGAGGGTGAGGAAAAGCGCCGGGTGCCGCCGACGGGCAGCATGTATATAGATCTCGGCTTCGAAAGCCGGGAGGAGGCGGAAAAGAAGGTCGCTCCGGGCGACAGGGGCAGCTTCGACGCCGGCGTCACTTTCTTCGGAGACGGCTTTATAAAGGCAAAGGCGATAGACGACCGCATCGGATGCGCCGTGATGCTGGAAATAATGGAAAAGAAGCCCGCGGTCGACTGCTGCTTCGTGTTCACGGTCCAGGAGGAGGTCGGAACGCGGGGAGCGTCCGCCGCGGCATGGACGGTAAAGCCGGATATCGCCGTAGTCCTCGAGGGGACCACGGCTGCGGATCTGCCGTCCCAGAAGGGCACGGAAAAGGTCTGCTCCCCGGGCAGGGGCCCGGTGATACCCTTTATGGACGGCGGAACGATATACGACCGGGGCATGTTCAGACAGCTTACGGCGCTGGCGGACAAAATGGGCATCCCCTGGCAGACAAAGACGAAAATATCCGGGGGAACGGACGCGTCCGCGCTGCAGAAAACGGCGGGCGGCGCGGCGGTCGCCGCGATCTCGGCAGCGGTAAGATATATCCACTCTCCGTCAAGCGTCGGCTGCATAAAGGATTTTGAAAATATCGAAAGGCTTGCCTCGGCATATCTGGAAACGTTATGAAAATATCTCAGAAAATACGCTCCCTGGCGGCCGAGGCCGAGAAGCTGGCCGCGGAGCGGTTCGCGCGCATAGACGCCGTCGCGAGAGCGAATACCGAGAAGGTGCTCGACGCATTTGCGGAATTCCGCGTTTCGGAGGGCATGTTCGCCGGCAGCACCGGCTACGGCTACAACGATCTCGGCCGCGACACGCTGGACGGGATCTACGCGCGGGTCTTGGGGACGCCCTCGGCTCTGGTGCGGACGGGCTTCGTCAACGGGACCCACGCCATATGCTGCGCCATGTTTTCCGCCGTAGGCACGGGGGATACCCTCCTTTCGCTCACCGGGGCGCCCTACGACACCCTGCGCAGCGTCGTGGGCACGGGCCGCGACAGCTTCGGCTCCTTCAAGACCTACGGAATAAATTACAGACAGGTGGAGCTGCTTCCGGACGGCACGCCGGACTATGAGAGCATCGCAAGAGAAGCGGCGGACCCCGGGGTAAAGGCGGTGTTCATCCAACGCTCGGGAGGATACACGGGACGCGGAGCGTTTTCGGCGGCGACGGTGAACAAAATGATCGAGACGGCAAAGAGCGTATCGCCCTCGGTCGCCGCGATAGTGGACAACTGCTACGGGGAATTCGTGGAGACTGAGGAGCCGAAGGCCGATATCATGGCCGGGTCGCTGATAAAAAATCCCGGCGGAGGGCTCGCGCCCATGGGCGGCTACGTGGCGGGCAGCGTGGAGCTTGTGGAAAACGCCTCGTTCCGGCTTACCGTACCCGGCACCGGCGGGGAGGTCGGGGCGAGCCTCGGCGTGAACCGCAGCCTTTTCCAGGGCCTGTTCATGGCCCCTCACACGGTGGCGCAGGCGCTCAAAACGGCGGTGTTCGCCGCCGCGCTGGCGGAGCTGATGGGCTACGAGGCCTTTCCCCGCCACGACGCGGAAAGACACGATATAATCCAGTCGCTGATATTCAACTCGCCGGAAAAGCTCAAACGCTTCTGCAGGGGAATACAGGCGGGCTCGCCGGTGGACAGCTACGTCACTCCGGAGGCCTGGGATATGCCGGGCTATGAGGACAAGGTGATCATGGCTGCGGGAGCTTTCATCCAGGGCTCGTCCATAGAGCTCAGCTGCGACGGGCCGATGAAGCCCCCGTACAGGGCGTACCTGCAGGGCGGCCTGAGCTATGAGGCGGGCAGGCTCGGAATTATGACCGCGGCGGAAATGCTCGGAGGATAAAGAGCATATAATATACCATGAAGCGTATGCGGAATGGTATAACCGGAGTCGCCGGCGGCGGGCGCGGCAGACGCCGTTTCAGACGAAAGCTGACGGGCGCGGCGGCGATATGCGCCGGGATAGGGCTCGCGGCGTCCATGTGGCTGAAAATGACGCCGATAGTAAGGGCGTTCGCGGTATCCGAGGCAAAAAACGCCGCCTCCGCGGCGGTGAACGGCGTGATCAGCGAGCTGCTGAGCGAGGGGAGCATGGATTACTCCGCGCTTGTGAGGACCGAAAAGGACGCTTCCGGGAAAATAAGCGCGCTGACCACGGACATGGCCCGGATAAACGTCCTGAAGGCGGAGGTGACCCGCCGCGTCATAGAAAGAGCGGCGCGGCCGTCGGCCGCCGAGGTCTCGATCCCGCTGGGAAACCTTCTCGGAGGCAGCCTGCTTTCGGGGCGGGGGCCGAGGATACCGGTCAGCGTTATGAGCGTGGGCAGCGTGGACACCGATTTCATCAACCACTTCAGCAGCGCCGGAATAAATCAGACGCGCCACAGGATAGTCGCGTCGGTGACGGTGGAGCTGGATATACTTACGCCGGGCGGCAGCGTGAAAACGAAGGTCATAACTCACGTGACCGTGGCGGAAACCGTTATAGTGGGCGACGTTCCGGAGAGCTACACGTATTTTGAGGGCGACGAGCGCTGGAACGACAATTCGGAGAGATACGATATCATTACCTGACAGAGGGCGGAAAAATGACCTATGCTGAAGAGATCGAGAAGCTTCGGAAAGAGCTGACGGAGCATAATTACAGATACTATGTCCTCGACGATCCCACGGTCGACGATTTCACCTACGACGCGATGATGCGCAGGCTCATACAGCTGGAGCAGGAGCATCCCGAGCTCGGAAGCGAGGCTTCGCCGACTCAGCACGTGGGCGGCGAGGCGGTAAAGGGCTTTGCCCAAGTGGAGCACGAGGTGCCCCTGGAAAGCCTCAACGACGTTTTTTCCGACGACGAGATGCTTGCCTTCGGGCACAGGGTCGAGGAGGACGGCGCCGAGGGCGTATATACGGTGGAACCCAAGATAGACGGACTGAGCATGGCGCTGATATACGAAAACGGCGTTTTCACAAAGGGCGCCACAAGGGGCGACGGCCGCGTGGGCGAGGACGTTACGGCAAACCTGAAAACCATACGTTCTATACCCCTGAGGATAGAAAACGCTCCGCCGAAGCTTATAGTGCGCGGAGAGGTATTCATGCCGCTGAAGGTGTTTGAGCGCCTCAACGCCGCGCGCGAGATAAACGGGGAAAAGCTTTTCGCAAACCCGCGAAACGCCGCGGCGGGCACCATGCGTCAGCTCGATCCGAAGGTGACCGCGGCGCGCGGGTTGGACATCATCATATTCAACGTGCAGTATGCCGAGGGGATGAGCTTCGAGACCCACAGCGGCTCGCTCGAATGGCTCAGAGAGCGGCGCTTCAAGGTGATAGATCACAGCGTCTGCACGGGGATAGAGCAGTGCGTGCGGCGCATAGCCGAAATAGGCGAGCAGAGGGACAGATACGAGTTCGGCATAGACGGCGCGGTGGTAAAGCTGGACAGGATAGCCGACCGGGAAAGACTCGGCAGCACGGCAAAGGCGCCGCGCTGGGCCGCGGCATACAAGTATCCGCCGGAAATAAAAACGAGCCGAGTCACGGATATAGTTGTACAGGTGGGGCGTACCGGCGTGCTTACGCCGAAGGCGGTGGTGGAGCCCGTGCGTCTTGCCGGCACCACCGTGACGAACGCGACGCTCCACAATCAGGATTTCATATCCGAAAAGGACATACGCATAGGGGACACCGTGCGCATACGCAAGGCGGGGGAGATAATCCCGGAGGTGCTCGACGTCGTCGTTTCCGAGAGACCGAAGGACGGAACGAAGCCTTTCTTCCTGCCGGACTTCTGCCCGGTGTGCGGAGCGCCGGTGAGCCGCGACGAGGACGGAGCGGCGGTGCGCTGCACGAGCGCGGAATGTCCCGCGCAGCTGCTGAGGAACATAGTCCACTTCGCGTCCAAGGACGCAATGGATATAGACGGCCTGGGACTGAGTCTGGCAAAGGCGCTTACGGACTCCGGGCTGATTTCGTCGGCGGCGGATCTATATTATCTCGCTGCGGACGACGTGGCCGCGCTGGACAGGATGGGCGCCAAGAGCGCCGAAAATCTGATAAACGCCATCGGGAGATCGAAAAAGGCGGGCATGGCCCGGCTGGTATACGCTCTCGGCATACGCCAGGTCGGCCAGAGCGCGGCGGGAACGCTCGCAGAGACCTTCGGCAGCGTTGCCGCGCTGAGCGAGGCGGGCGAGGAGCGCCTGCAGGAGATAGAGGATATCGGCCCCGTGACGGCGAAATATATCACGGAGTGGTTTGACAGCCCCCAGTCCCGGCACCTGCTGAGACGCCTGGAGGAGGCCGGAGTGAGCATGGAGCATGAGCGCCGCGCCGGCGGCGACAGCCGCTTTGAGGGGATGACCTTTGTGCTCACCGGCACGCTGAGCGCAATGACTCGCTCGCAGGCGGAAGCCCTGATAAAGGACAGGGGCGGCAAGGTCGCCTCGTCGGTATCCAAAAAGACCGGGATAGTCGTGGCGGGCGAGAACGCCGGGTCAAAGCTCGATAAAGCGCAGAGTCTCGGCATAAGGATCATAAACGAGGAAGAGTTTGCGGAGATGCTTGAATAACAATGCCGGTACTCCGAGAAAAAAAGCTTGATTTATGCTTCCGCATGTGCTAAAATCTTCGTCGTTGGCACGGCGCCATAGCCAAGCGGTAAGGCAGAGGTCTGCAAAACCTTTATCCCCGGTTCAATTCCGGGTGGCGCCTCCAAAAAAAAGCACGCGTAAGCGTGCTTTTTTCAACGAAATTTGCCCTTCGGGCAAGTGAAATGTGCCTGCGGCACGTGAGATACGCTGACGCATGTGAAATTTTCGCTTCGCGAAAGCGGGCAAATTTCATTTCACATTCGGCGAAAGCCGGACTATATAGCAAAGTTTCAAATTGCCTTAAAAGAATGCTATGAGGCGGAATACCGGCTTGAAGTATTTGTCAAATCCGAAAAGATACCGCAAAAGACCTATTTAACCAATGCGGCACCATTCGCCGTATGCTTATCGCCTCTGTCAATACGATAAAAGAACACTTAAACGATAACGGTAAGGCATAACTGCACTTGTGCCGTAGGCTCACACTTGAAACTTGTGCCGATCAAAAATCAGTTCTGACCTTATAACAAAAAAACAGGCAGCCTTTCCGACTGCTTGCTTTTTTTGCCCGGGCCGCGGCAAATGCCCGGCGGCGCCCGGCGCTTCGGGCCGATTTGAAACACGGAGGGGAAAATGGAAAAAACTCTTTTCATATCAGATCTTGACGGGACGCTGCTTGACAAAAACAAGCGCATTCCCGACAATGCCCTGCGGGCACTGGAGCGCTTCACGGATGCGGGCGGGTTATTCACCGTGGCCACCGGGCGCACGGAGGATACCTGCCGCATCGCGACGGATATCCTGCCGGTAAACGCGCCGATGATACTGTATAACGGAGCCTGCGTCATGGAGCGGGACAGCGGAAGAGTGCTTTACGACCGCACCCTCGACGCCGACGCCTTCCGGCCTCTGGCGGAGGAGCTGATCGAACGCTTTCCCGAGCTGTGCCTGCAGATATTCGCCTACGGCCCGCTGATACTCGTAAACGAACGCGGGACGATGGATCCGTATATCACTCGGGAAAACCAGCCGTACCGGCGCATGAGGATAAGCGAAACGCCCGGACGCTGGCTGAAAATGATGCTGTCCGCGCCGCCGGAAAGACTGAGGGAGATAAAGAGATTCATCGACTCGGTAAAGGCGGAGTATCCGCCGTATACCGGCTTTTTTTCGGCGGAGTACTATTACGAGCTGCTGCCGGAGAACTGCGGCAAGGGCGAGGCGGCGCAGTGGCTTGCCGGGTATCTGGGCATGACCATGGATCGGGTCGCCGCGATGGGAGACCATGAAAACGACGCGGAGCTGCTCAGAGCGGCGGGAATATCCTTCGCTCCGTCAAACGCCCATGAGAGCGCCGCGGCGGCGGCGCGCCGCGTGCTGCCGCTCGGCTGCGACGACGGCGCCGCGGCCCTTGCGGCGGAACAGCTGATGAACATGTGAAAACCGACGGCTTTACGCTCATGCGAGAGAGCTTTTTTAGGATGAAATGATTGCACGTTTATATTGAATAGAAACGCAAACCGTGGTATTATTTATATAATGATATGATGATCGGAGTATGGACGCCGGGCTGCCTCGGCTGTCTTTTTCAGGCACGGAGTCGGCCGCGCGGTCATATACCGTTCCGTGAGAACGTGACGAAATGATTTTGGGAGCGGATTCGCGCCGGCATGAGCCGGACGCAGTGAGCTATGCAGAACTGTCATACGTACAAAGCAAATAAAACGCCGCCCGGCACGCGGACCGGCGCGGGAAGCACGGCTGTGAGGATCGTCTCTCTGGTCCTGGCCGCTGCGGCGGTCATAGCCGCCGCCGTGTTTGCCGCCGTGTCGGCCGCGTGGCTTGGCCGAAATCGCGATCTGAATTCGGAAAATATGGCGATGGACATGAACGGGGGCATGTTCGAGCTCGGAGTACCGTCCGAAAACGGCCTTAAGTCCCCGGACGTAGCGGACGACCGGTGGACGCCGGCGGTGGAAAGCGAGCACGGAGTGATCTCTCCGGCCATGCTCGGGCTCTTTTTCCCGGACTCCGCCGGATACGGAAGGCTGGAGGGCGATATCGTTACGGGAAACGGGATGCAGGGCGTGATAAGCGTGCTGAACGTCGACGGAAACGAGGAAAAATCGCTCCGCCCCGGGTCGACCGGAACGCTTGAGTTCATAATATATCCCAAAAGGGAAGACCTGATGTTCAGCGCGACGATGTCGCTGTCCGCCCTTGCGAAAACCTTGAGCGGCAATACCTTTGAGAGAATAGACGACGCCGTTTTCAACAGCGATCCGCCCGACAGACGGGCGGCTGCCATGCGGCACCTGGAGGGACATATACTCTTTTTCACGGGGCGCACGGCGCCCGCCGCACCCGGAGGGGATTATTCGTACGAGGGCTTTGACTGGATAATGCCGGGAAGCTCGTTCAATATCGTCGGGGCGACGGAAGCCGACCCCGCGGGCTACAGAGTCACCCTTTACTGGGAATGGCCGGTCACGGACGAGCGCCTGCGCGAGCTTATGGGCAGCGAAGAGGTCGAAGGGGAAAGAAAGAATTACTATTATTACTACGACCCCGATACGGGTACCACCGAAATGAACGCAACGGGATACAACAACGCCGATACGGAGATAGGCAAGCATATCAGCCACGTCGCGGCGGAATTCACCGTAAATCTCAGCGAAGACAACAGCGCGCCGGTGACCGTTACGGCGCAGCGGATCGACGGGTAAGGAAACGCAATGACGCAGACAAGCGAAAAAAAGAACAGACTCATCCGGCGGCTGTGCTTCGCCGTGCTGATCGCGGCCTGCGTGTTCGCGGCCGCGGGGGCGGCGCGCGCGTGGCTGTCCTATGAGCGCAGGGCCGCCGCGATCGCCGAGATCGACGCGCCCATGTCGCTGTGGATAAGAGCGGGCAACGACGAGGACGCCATGTATCTTGACATGTCGAACATCAACGTTGCCGGAACGCAGAAATATAAGGATTTCGTTTTCGCGATAGCGGGCGAGTATATCAACTCGTTCAAGATACAGCTTGCGTATACCACGAACAATCAGTTCAGCTATGATCTGTATTACGCGGACGAGGTTTCGTCGACGGACGAATATGACGTAAAGTATTATTCAAAGGTATCCGACGAGTATCACTACTATGCCTCGACCGGCTCGCAGATCGCCATGGACGTGCTGAACGGACTGAACGGCAGCGACCGCAAGGCCAAGGCGTCGGGCAGTTATTACACGGATACCTACGGGAGTTATACGACAGTCCACGAAAACGCAAGGCCGGTCTATTGTCAGACTACGGACTCCGTAACGGTGCATCAGACTCCGTTCGTGCAGTTTTTTATCCTGCACGTAAGCTGGGACAGCGACCGTGAAAACGACAGAGAGACGGATATGATCTATATTTCCGCAACGGTGGCATGACGCCGGCGCCGTCAGGCGAAGGAGGAAGCATATTGAAAAACAGAATAAATACGCTTCTCCGCGGCAGAGCGGCGCCGATAGCGGCGCTGCTGCTGGCGGCGGCGATCATCGGAGGCACTGCGGCGGCACAGTTTACTCTGTCGCACCGCGCCAGAAGGGTGATCGCGGCGTACGACGCGGCGGAAATGCTCTTTTCGTCCAATTATATGCAGGAGCAGCGGGTACAGAGATCGTACTATACCGACAGTGAGAGCGGAAGCGTGACGGTGGACGTTACCGTATGCAACTACGTTCAGGGCAATCATTTCGTCTTCCGCGATCAGGCTTTTTCATATTCCCTCGAGGCGCGGGTGGTCCGGGTCGAAAACGGAAGCGCGACCGATCTTACCGGCTCAGCTTCGGCCGGAGTGCCGACGATTGAGTTCGACGGGGATGCGGCCCATCCTCTTGCGGAAAACGGGTCTTACACGGCGTATACTTTTTCCGGCATGGAAATGGATCCGGAGGCGGAAGGCCGGGGCGATATCACCCATATCTACCATCTGACGTTTCCAGAGACGTTCCGCGATGATCCGGGCATGTATATTCAGCTGATCGCGACGCCGTCGGTGAGCGATCTCAAGCCGATCTCCGTATGGATGAATTTCAAAAAGTCCGCCGCCGCGGCGGTGAGAGAATGGACGCTTGTCGCACAGGACAATACCTCAAACCCGATAGGGGACTATTCCGGCTTCAATTATCAGCTTCGCGGCTCGGGCGCGGGAACGGTTACGCTCAGCTGGGACAGCAGTCTGCTGGAGATCAGCGAGATATTCCTGGAAAGCGTGGGAGCTCCCGCTCCCGTCACGAGCAACGGTTTTACGAGCATAGAGATAGCCGTCGATTCCTTTGTGAAAAACAGCTATGACATACAGTTCTACCGCCGCGCAGGCGGAACGATAAGCGCCTGGAGCGATATCGCGGTAGACGCGGCGGTGAGCTGCAGCTTTGCCGAGGCGGATACCGGCGGCTGAGAGACGCCGGACGCGGAAAATCCGGCGCTGCGCGGCAGGGACCTTTAACGGTCGATCCGCGCCCTTTGAGACTGCAAAAGGAAAGGTCATTAAAATGAGATCCCGCACGGAAGTCAGGAAAAAAATACTGTCGCTGATACTGGCGGTCATGACGGTGCTGAACACCGTCGGCTTTGACGTGCCCGTAAAGGCCGAAGGAGGCTCGCCGCAGACCTGGCGGCTGCATTCCGGAAGCGACGCGTCCTACAATGACGCAGAAAATCACGTGCTTCTGTTCACGGAATATCTGAGCGATCCTTCGTACCATGATCCCGGCGACACACTCATACTGATACAGCACAGCGACGAGAGCTTTGAGATAGGCGACTCGGCATATCAGCTCGGCACCGCTTCCGCGCCTTTTAACGGTACGGTGCGCTTCGACGCCATGTCGTCCGCGTCCTTCCGGGCGAGAAAGGCGCTGTTCGCGTATCTTTCCACGGACGCTTCGTTTGAAAACATCAGCGGCATTACCGTTCACTGCGAAGCGAGCGGGGACGATCCGAACAATTCCGCGCTGTTCGCGGATCACGTCGTAAACGGTTCCGGCGGGACTCTTTCTCTGGATATAACCTGCGTGAACGACAGCGACGGCGACAAGAGCTTTGCCGGCGTTATCGGCGAGCTCGGCGAGGACGCGGAGCTTGACCTTACGCTGACCGTGAGCGCGCTCACGCGGACGAGCGGCAACGTAACCTATACGACTTCGGTGTATTCGCAGGGCAGCGTGGGCATGGCCTGCTGCGTGATGCAGCCGGGCAGCGAGCTTACGCTCAGCTTCACGGGAAGCAATGAAGATTATGAAGTGATCAGCAGGTACGGCGCCGCGGGCGGCCTGGTCGGCGCGATGCTGACCGACGGAGCAAAGGGCGCTGTGCTCAACATTGCCGGATACTCCGGAGCGGACAGCGCCGCCGTAATTGCCGAAGGCGCCTCCGGGAGCCCGGCGGCGTATGCTTACACGCCTCCCGCCTCGGCGCCGTTGGGCGGAGGAAAAATGGGAATGCCCTCGCTGAGCAAGGGAACGGCGTCGGAGGCAGACAAGGTCGACGGGGAGACGAAGAAGACCGAAGAGCCCGAGGAGACGAAGGAACCCGAGGAGACGACGGAGCCCGAAGAAACCGAAGTGCCCGAAGAGACCGAGGAAACGACGGAGCCCGAAGAGACCGAAGAGCCCGAGGAGACGAAGGAGCCCGAGGAGACGAAGGAGCCCGAGGAGACCGAAGAGCCCGAGGAGACGAAGAAACCCGAGGAGACCGAAGAGCCCGTGGAAACGACGGAGCCCGAGGAGGCCGAGGAACCCGAGGAAACGAAGGAGCCCGAGGAGACC
>JAEEGK010007078.1_pt1 | contig 26792 bp, 16 predicted proteins | sample 8958771 | NCBI WGS metagenome assembly JAEEGK01 (sample SAMN16246547, study PRJNA631951) | gut metagenome | biome: gut microbiome; feature: rumen; material: SC-attached | host: Bos | place: Iran: Karaj | collected 2018-10 | reverse complement strand
AATCCTCATTTTTTTATTATTTTATTGAAAAATTTTTCAATTTGAATTATCAATTAACAAAAGGGTTAATTTTTAAAATTATTTATAAACTTAATCAAATTAAAATATAAATTTTACTTAAAAAATTAAATTATTTTTTGAATTTCATTAAATACATTAAAATATATAAATATAAATAAAACAAATAAAATAAACAATTTAAGTTTTCATGAAATTATTAATAGTAGTATTATATCTTCTTTCTTTTCTTATAGGTTGAATTTGAATTTCAGATATTTCATTACTTTTTGTCTCATTTTTAGTTTTTAAATTCCTATTAATAGAATTACTAACATTTATATTATTATTATATACTAAAGATTCAATATTTTCTGTATTATCAGTTTCCTTTAATTCTCTTACACTATTTGTATTATTCAATTTTAAAATTATATTATCTTTAACATTATTTGAATTTTTTTTTTGTTCAATTTTAATATTATTATTTAATTTATTTTTATTTTTTACTTTTTTTTTTGTTTTTTCACAATTTTTTTTTTTTTTTTGTATTATTGTAATTTTTTCTTTATTTTAAATTATATTTTCAATTTTTCACAATTTTTTTCTATTTCTCGACTAATAGAAATTCTCCATTTATTAAAAATAATAATAAAAATAATACATATAAGAATAACTAAAACTACAATTATAACAAAAAATTTTTTAATGAAAATAAAACATTTTTTTTCATATTCAATTAATAACAAAAAAGGATTTTCTGATTTTACATCCTTACTATAATATCTAAATTGAATATTGTTAACATTACTTTTTTTAAAATAATAAATTTTATTTTCTAAATAAAATATTTCTTTACTTCCATTTTTGAAATTGATAATAAGTGCATAATTATCATTTGAATATAAACTTTCTTGACTTTTAGTTAATTTAATAATAACATCTTTATCAGTTTTGATATCTTTTATATTATATAAACAATAAAAATTAGAAATCCCAAATCCATTTTCACTTCCATATAATTTATTTATAATAATATTATGGTTTTTTGAAATATTAGTTTTACAAAATTGATTGATATTTTCCAATGAAATATAATCATTTTCACATTCTTGAAAATTATCAAACCAAATATCTGAATATTTTTCTTTTGAATATTGACATTTTTGATTTATCCATTTACAATTTATTTCATCTAAATGAGCATTAGAACATTCAAAACAATTCTTTATTAAATTACAATTTAATGTTTTATATGAATTCTCATTTTTTTGTTGAGAAGTATATTTAATATATAAACTCATAATGATAATTGGAATAGTAGAAAATTTCATATTCATTTGAATTGTGAATTATTGTTTTGAAATTAGTTTAATATTAAAAAATATTTTCAATAAATATTATATTTTCTTTGACTAAATATATTGAAAATAAAAATAAAAATCTTTTCATTTGTCTAAAAATGATTTATGTATAATTTATTAATATATTATTATTCTTATTTTTAAAATTTATTTATATTTGTAAGATATTGAAAATAAAATTTAAAATTTTTAAATATAATTGTTTTTTAGGTAATATTTAATTTATTAAAATATATAATTTAAAGAATATATTTCTCAATTAAGGAAAAATACATTAGAAATAATATTTACTTATTATTGAAATTACTTTGATTCTTTTGAATATTTATATTACTTTGATTATAATTAATGTTAGAATAATTTTGCAAATTATTATTATAAATTTCTCTATTTTGGCTATTAAAAATATTTTGTTGATTTTGAGGATATAAATAATTCATTGCATTAATTAAATTTAAATTTTGTTGTGGATTCATTAATACATTCATATTATTAAAAAAAGGATTTTGATTATTTTGTTGATAAATCATTGATTGATTTATATTAGGAATACCAATCATTGGAAAAGGTAAATTAAGAACAGGAGGAGGTAAAAATTGTTGAGTCATTAAATTATTATAATTTGATACTGTGTTTTGATTATTAATATTTGGATAATAATTCATTGGATTAATTGGATTAAATAAATATGGATTATTAATATTTAAATTTTGATTATTTATTAAATTTGTTTGTTGATTTAAAATATTATTTTCTGGTGTAGAGAAGAATATATTTTTCATGTAATTATTTTTAAATGGTATATTATTATTATTATTTAAAATAATATCTTTTTCAAAATTTGAATTAACATTCGATTTATTTAATTGTTTTATATCATTTATATTATCAAAAATTTTATCTTTCTTTTCAAATTCAATTAATGGATTATATTGTAATCTTTTTTTACCTAAATTACCAGTATTTAAATTATTAATTTGATTACTATTATTTAAATTTGAATTTGAATCATAAGTTCCTAAACTTTTAGTTTTTGAAACAAGAGATTCATCATTAGTAACATTATAATTTTCAACTTTATTTATTATTTGTAATATTTCACTCATTTTTGCTAATTCTTCCATTTTAGTATAATTTGATTCTTTACAATTTTCATTTAATAATTTATTTATAAGCTTTTTTCTACTTTCCTTATCATTTCCAATATTCGGCACATTTATATCTGAAAAATTATTTTTATTTTCATCATTTAAATTATTATTAAGTAATGTTCTATATTTTGGGTATTTCCTAATAAAAAATATTTTTTTATTATTATTACTTAATCCTAAAAGAGATTTATTATCATCAATAAAAAAATTATCTACAGAGTTTGAATTTTCCTTATAAGATTTATTTGAAGATATACAAAACTTATCATTAATATATTTTTCTAATTCTTCATTGGTAAAATTATTTAAATTATCTTTATTGATTATTAAATTTTCCCCACATTCTTTTTGATTATATTTTTTATTTAAAAATGAAATAAATTTATCTGAATAAAGTAATATATCATTATAAGTTTTATTCTCAGCATATTGAACCATTTCTTTAAAATTCTTATCAAAAAGAATAAAAGATTCTAAAAATAATCTATGGTCCTTTTCATTAAAATTACCTCTGTCAAAAGTTATCTCTTCATTATTATTAATTAATTTTTTTTGCTCATTTTTAATATTTATATCTGAATTTTGCACATCCATTGTTTTTTATTTATTAATCTTTTTTATAAAACCTATATTATTATATTTTATGATGATTATTTAAAAATTATACAAAATAATAATAATATTTTAATTTTTAATCAAGAAGTTATTTTTGGATTTATTACTTTATTTTTTCTTTTTATTTATTTTTTTTTTATATTTTAATAAAGATTTTAATTCAAAACATATAATTTATAGTTTTTATTTATTCATGTTAATTTTCAAATTTTAATCCATTTTATATTTATAAAGTGATTTCAGTATATTTATAATATCATATATTAAAAAATAATCAAAAAAAAAATAAATATAAGTTATACAAAAATAAAATACAATATATGTATTATAAATAAAATTACAAAAATAAGTAAAAATATTTACTATTTCATATTTGTAATTAACAAATAAAGAAATAGAAAATAATATTAAAATAAAAATTCAAAACATTATATTTTATAAATATTTTATAATATTATCTTAAAATAATTTTATTTTTAATTATATAATAAATAATAAAAAAATTAATAAACAATTTATGATATGAAATTTAATTATAAATTGAATAATAGAAAATATATAATCAAATAAATATAATTATGTACAATTTTTCTTTTAATTTAATATAAATTAATTACTCCAAAATATTATTAATAAATAATATCCTTTAAATAATTTAGACAAATTGCCCCTTCTAATTAAAAATGTATTTGTCATGAATAAAAAAGATATTTTTGGAAATTCAAACATTTTAACATTTTTATTTTTAATTTAATACATTATATTATGAAATATTCAAAATGTATTTATTTCTTCTATAAAAAATTTAATTAATATTAACTTAAAAATGGGAAATTGTTGTTCAAAAAAAAACCTAAATTCAAAGAAATTTTTGATTACTTTAATCATATATGTAAAATATATTTTTTATAATAATAAATAATAGATAAAAATGAATTTTTTAAATATACTATATTAAATTATGATGAAAATTATGAAAATATTTTAAAATATAGTAAAAATAACTTTTTGATTATTGAAAAAAAGCAAAAAGTTAGAATTGAATTTATAAATGAAATAATTAAACCTAAAAATAATAAACATGAAAAAGAACAAAATTTCACGAATCATTCATTATTTAATATTATTTTATTAACAATCATTTTGAGGGACTTTTTAAAAGAAAATTTTAAACTAAAAAATAATAATGATATACATCAAAATTTATTAAAATATTCAATAAACCTTTTAAACCATCAATTTTCAAATATTTCAAATTTAAAATTAATACTTTTTTATTTAGGACATATGTTTATTTTTTTATTCAATGGAATGAATGATATAAATAATTATTTACAAGTAGAAAATTCATATATAAAAAAAATAGAAATGATAATGAATAAAAGTGATGACCAATCAGTAATTACAAATGAGGAAATTTCTCCATTTTTAAAAATAAATCTAATATGTATAGGTTATTTATTAACCCCACAAAAAATAAAATTTACTTTATCAAAAGAAACTGAACTAATTTTATTATATTATTATATTAAAATATTTAATAATTATTCTTCACTTGTTATTGAAAATTATGAACAAATCAAACAATATTATTTTAATAGGAATAATGATGATTTTTTAAGGAAAGAAACTACATTATTATCAAACAATAATTCAAAATCAAATATTGATATTACAAAATCTCAACAATTTATTGATTTCAGAGGAATAATAGAATCTTTTTATTATTTTTTGGCCTTTTCAATTATTGATATTTCATATGGAAATAAATTTTTTGAAATAATAGAAAAAGAATTTAATAATTCTATTAATAATCATGAATTGCATAAATTTTATGAAATTTTGTTTTTATTTTTATATGATAAAATTATTGAAAAAGATTTATCAAAATTTCTTATTATTTCTATAATAATTTTTATGCATAATAAAATTTTAGAAGATATCAAAAATAACTTTTGTTTTTATTATGATATTATAATAAAATATTATCAATTGATTATGAATAATGAAATTTTAAATGAAAAATGTATTAGTCTTTTTGCCAAAATTTTTATTAATGAAATTAATAATATTGAATATAATAAATCATTAATTTTAAAATTAATTTATATAATTTCAAAAAAAAAATTTCCTGCAAATAATTTAATAAATATAATAAAAAATATTTCACTTTCATTTCATAAACAAGATTCAAAAAATAAATTAGAAATATATAAAAGATGTTCCTATTTATTAGATAAATATTCAGAAAAAGATTTTTCAAAAATAGAAAAAAGAAAAGAAAAAATTGATTTTGAATTCATTAAGATAATAATTTGTAATTTTAATAATTATAATAATTTAAAAAGTAAATTAAATACAAATGAACAAATATTAATAATTAATTATTTTAATTTTTATATTCATTTAATTATATTTACAGAATCAAATTTCAAAAATCACGAAATATATTCAAATCATTCCTATCAAAATAAAATTTTCTTAGATATTTTTTCATATATTTACCAACTTGAAATTTATTCTATTAATTCACCAGAATATTTAACTCAAATTATTCAATTAATAAAAATTTTAGTTTATTTTTTTTTTAATAAAAATTGTATTAAAAATATACAAGATTCTTATACAATTTATAAATTTTTAGGTAATAAATATAAGTCTATATTAAATAAACAAAAAAATGGAAACAATTTATCTTTTTTACCATATCTTTCTTATTGTACTACAATTTTTATTTTAATGAGATTATTAAATACTCCAAATTTATTTTTTAATATTCATTCATCAATTATTGAAGAAATAAATAATATTGATAAAGAATATTGTATAAAATTTAAAGAAATTCAATATGAAAATATAATGAAAAAATATACAAAAAAAAATATTGAAAATTCTTTAAAAGAACTTTATCAAGATTTAAAAATATATTATAATTATTATATTGAATATGAAAATGATAATAGTTTATTTCAAAGAATAATAGATGTCATTTACACTAAAATTTTTGGTTCTTCATCAATTTTAATTACATTTTTTAATAATCAATTTAAAGAATTAGGAATTGAAAAAATAATAGAGACAATTAATAATTCAACTTATGATTCAAAAGGAACTGATATCATTACAGAAGGAAATGAAAAATTTTATGAAAAGTATATTAAAGAAGATACTATTTCAATGAAATTAAATGAAGAAAAAAATTCAATGAATGAAAATTCTATTGATGGTTTTTCTAATGAACAATTAATTAAAATTCCTATTACAAATTCTTTAAAAATTATAAATGATAATACTTTAATTGATGTATTTTTGTCTGGTGAAGACAATATAACATTATAAAAGATTGAAAGAAAGATTGAAAGGTATATTGAATAAAATTAATTGAAATAATTTAATTATTATATTTTATTTTCAAATCAATGTACTATAAATAATAATAAAATATGAAATAATTTTTTGTAAAAAAATGATTAAAAATTATTAAAATAAAATATTTATTTAATAATAATGAAAAAATTAAAAGACATTCAATTAAATCCTGATGAGAAAAATTCATTATTAACTGGAATTATTGAATCAAATTATTATAATAATATGAATCCAATTCAAAATAATCCAATAAATAATAATAATAATAATTTAAAAATTGAAATAAATGAAAATAATTCAAAAAAGATTTCAAATGATGAAGATGTAAATTTTAGCATTAATACAACTTCAAATAATAAAGTAAATGATAATTTAAATAATAATAATTTTACTAATGATATGATTAATAATAATAATATTATAAATAATAATAATATTATAAATAATAATAATTACAATCCTTCATCAAATAATCAATATATTAATAATTTAAAAAATGAAATTTCAAAATTAAATAATGAGAAATTATCAATAATACAAACATTAAGAAAAGAAATGTTAGTAAATGAAGAACAAAGAAATTATATTGAAATGTTAAAAGAAACAATAGAAAGTAATTTATTTAAAAGTGGTTTTTATGCTTTAATTCAAAATTCAAAAGAATTCCAAAATTATAATATTGAAAAAGGAGATAATTTAAATAATGAAAAAAATATTGTTGATTTTTTTATAGATTTTAACAGATATAAAGATGAAAGTGAGAAATATAAAAGAGAATTAGCTTCAATGAAAAATCAATTAAATGATACTAACAATAAAATGAATATTTTAAAAAAAAAATATGAAGATTCAAATAATAAAATTTTAATTTTAAAAGATAATATAAATCAAGAGAAGGAAAAAAATAAAAATTTAAATCATGAAAAAGATGATAAGTTATTAGCAATAGAAAATCTAAAAGAAAATAATAAAAATTTAACATTACAAAATAATAAATTAAAAGGTCAATTATTAGAATTTCAAAATATGAATAAACAAAAAGAACTTAAATTACAAGAAAATACAAAACTAATAACAGATTTAAAAAATGAAATCGATTCTTTTAAAAAAATGGAACAAAAATTTTATAATTTAAATCAAGAATATGAAAGATCTAAAATAAAATTAATAGAACAAGAAAAATATCAAGAAGAATTAGAGAAAAATTATTCAGTATTAAAACATGAAAATGAAAATTTAATTCAAAAATTAAATAATTTTGAAAATGTTAATCATGAATTAACTTATTCAATAAATGAATTAAAAGAAAAATATAATATATCTTTAAAATATAAAAACGAAATTGAAAGATTAACACAAACAATTAAATTAAGAGAAAATGAATTAAAAACTCTTTATGAACAATTAAAAGACAAAAATTTTGAAAATCAAATTTTATTAAAACAAAAAAGTGATGATGAAATAAAATTAAAAAGTCTTTGTCTCAATTATGAAACATTACAAAATATAAATAATAAATTAAATGATGATAATGAACAATTAAAAAATGATTTTTCATTACAAAATAAGGAATTATTAAATGTGAAAAGAGATAATGATAATTTATCAAATCAATATAATAATTTAATAGAAGAACATAATCAAGCAATGTTTATAAATGAACAACAGGAATGTAGAATAAATAATTGTAATGCAGAAAAAATTGATAAAGAAAATGAACTTTGTTCTTTAAAAGAAAAATATAATATTGATATGAATAATTATCAAAATGAAATTGAAAAATTAAAAAATAAAATAATAAGTGATGATATTGAATATCAAAATTTATTAAGAGATTATAATAATGTTAAAAATGATAAAGATGATTATATTCAAAAATATAATAATAAATGTGATATTGAACAAAGATTAAAAAAGGAAAATAAAAGAATGAAAATAAATTATGATAATATTACTGAAAAATATAATGAAAATTTATCTAATGAAAGAGAACAATCACGTCAAATAAATAATTTACTTGAAAAAAAATCTGAAATGGAATTATTAATTTCAGATTTAGAAAATAAAAATAAAAATTTAATTAATGAAAGTGATGATTTAATTAATGAATTGAATGAATATAAAAAAGATAAAGATATTGAAAAAAATTGTTTCCAAAATAACTTGAATAATATAATAAGTAATTTGGAAAATTTAAATAAACAATCTAAATCTAATATTAATGACGATGAAATAAATAATATAATGAAATATCAATCAATATCAAATATTCAAGATTTTATACAAATTATTTCAAATGAAATTATTGATTTATTGAATGAAAATAAAAAATTAAAAATAGATTTAAAAGATTTAAATATAAAACTTTATGATATAGAACAAGATAAAAAAGAATTAGAGTCGAAATTTTATAATTATAATACTAATCATGAGAATGTATTGAGAGAAAATAAAAGTTTAAAAAAGCAATTAAATGATTTTAGAGATATAATAAATGAATTAAAAGGAACAATAGACAATTATAGTAATGAGGTAAAAAATAAAACAAATATTATAAATAATATTGATAATGAAATTAATTTCTGGAAAGAAAAAAATTTACAATTAAATAATGATAATCAATATTTATTAACTATTATAATGAGATTAAGTAAATTATTTCCAAATTCAAATGTATATACATTTATAAATCAAATTATGACATGTGAAGATATTCCAATTGAAGAAAAAAATATTATTAATGATAATTTATTATGTGAATTACAAAGATGTGAAAATTATATTAAAATATTAAAAGATAATGAATTTCATGCAACATGTTTAAATCAACAATTAACTCAACAATTTCAAGATTTAAATAATAATAAATTAGAAGAAAATAATAATTTTAATACTACTAATTATATTTGTAATGATTGTCAAAATAATAATAATAATAGTTATATGGGAAATATAAAAGAAATAGATCCATATTTCAATAAATTATATTAACTTTTTTTATTGAAAAAGAAAAAAAATGTTTTTTATTTAATTTTTTATTGAAAATTTTTGATATTTAAACACTTTTTTTAAAATATTTTTTAGTTTTTTTCAAAAAAAGAAAAATTCTTCTATATATTTTATTATATAATATATATATAATATTAATAATTTATTTTTTTAATTATTAATTTAAATTTTTTACTTAATTTTTTTATTTAATAATCAAAAAGCTCATTCAAATATGATTGATATTTTTCTTCAAATACTGGCATTTTTTTTTTTTTAATCATATCAATAATTTTTTGTGCATTTGGATTTCCTTTTTCTATTTCTTGCATACATAAACTAATCAATTCATTTCTATAATCTTTATAATTAGTATCCAGTAATTTTTTTTTAATTTCATTTTCTTTTTGTTTCAATCTTTTTAAAATAGATATTTCATAATTTTTAGAATATGAATCAACTAAAGTAAAAGTTTTACTATTTTGAGTTTGTAAATCTTTTATTTGTATAGAAAGACAAGCATTATAATCAATATTAAAAGTAATATCAAATTTCATTTTTCCAGCAGGAGCTTTATTAATATCATTAATTAATATAGTTTTAATTAAGCAATTATTACTTACATGATCAATATCTTCTCCTTGATAAATAGAAATATTAATAGTAGTTTGATTATCATAAGAAGTTTCAATTTCTATAGTTTGAGAATTAGGAATAGTAGTACCTTTAGGAAGAATAATTTGCATTTTTCCATCTAAAATTACAATACCAATAGAAATTCCAATTATATCAAGAAGAACAACTTTTTCATCTTCAATATTCTTTTTAATAAAACTTGCTAAATACGAAGCTCCATATGCAACAGCTTCACTTGGATTAATATTAATAGAAGAAGTTAATTTATCTCTCTCAAAAAATTTTTTAACCATTTCTTTAATTTTAGGTATATTAGATGAACCTCCAACAAGAACAATATCATCAATATCATTTTTATTAATATTTGCATCTTTAATTGCTTTTTTAATATAAGGAATACATTGTTTAAAAAGATCTTGACAATAATTTTCAAAATCTGTTCTTGTAATATCAATATTTAAATCTTCATCTGGAACAATATTATCAATATCAATTTTAGTTTGTAATAAAGATGATAATTCAATTTTTGCTGTTTCACAAGCTAACTTAAGTCTAATTTTTGCTTTTCTATTATCACTAATATCAATGCCAGTTTTATTTTTAAATATTTTCATACATTCTTCCATTAATCTATTATCAAAATCTTCACCTCCTAAATGAGAATTTCCACAAGTAGATTTAATTATAATAACTCCTTCATTACTAATAGTAAGTACACTAACATCAAAAGTTCCACCACCTAAATCAAATACTAATATACATTTATTTTTAAGGTTATTATTTTGTAATCCATAAGCAATTGCAGCAGCAGTTGGTTCATTTATTATTCTTAATACATTTAATCCTGCCATTTTTCCTGCATCTTTTGTTGCTTGTCTTTGTAATTCATTAAAATATGCTGGAACTGTTATTACTGCATCTGTTACTTCTACATTTAAATATTCTTCTGCTGTTTCTTTTATTTTTTTTAATATTAATGTTGATATTTCTTGAGCATAATAATATTTTTTTTCATTTTCTTTTAAATTTTCTAATTCAATTAATGGACATTTTATATCATTTTCTTCTATTATTTTAAATGAACAATGTTCTTTTTCATATTGTACTTCTTTATCATTGTATTTACGACCTATTAAACGTTTTGAGTTGTATATTGTGTTTTTGTAATTTCGAATTAAACTGTTTTTTGCTGGACGACCAATTAATATTCCACCTTTATCTAAAAATGATACTACTGAGGGAATTGTATATTCTCCTGTATTATTTGCTATTATTTCTACTTTGTTGTTTTGATATATTCCTACACATGAATAGGTTGTACCTAAATCTATTCCTATTTCTTTTTTCATTTTTTATAAATTTTTTTAATTTATTATATTTTTAATTTTTATAAGAAATATTTTTTTTTTTTATTTAAAAAAGATTTTTTTTTGTTTTTATCTTATTTCTTCTTCTAATTCTTTTTCTATTAAAGTATATTTGTTTTTTTTATTTTCTAAGGATAATGATATTTTGTAATAGATTAAAAAATTAAGAATTTCTGAAATCATAAAACTAAATAAAATGAAATTATATAAATTTTTTTTAATATGTTCACCTGAAAAATACAAGAATATACAATAATATATTGAAAATATTATTAAAAAAATCAAAAATAATTTATTATAAAAAATGTCATTTTTAATTTTTTTATTCATTTTGAAAATATGATATTTTAAGATTAATCCTAATAAAATTATTGATATTATATGTATAAAATATCCATAATAAGATATAGATATGTTTGTTCCTGATAAATAATATATGAAAAAAAATTGATTTAAAAATATTATAAAAAAATATATTTTATCTTTGTTTTTAGGTTTTTTATCCATAATAAAATATAATAATTTTAAATTTACTTAATTTTAGCTATTCATTAATTTATTTATTAAATCTATATTGAAAGTAAAATTTAATTAAAATTTTAATTTATCATCTAAATTATATTTTTATAAAAATAGAAACTTTTAAAATATTATTCAAATATATAAAATTATAATTATTTATTTATTAAAATAAATTTATAAAAATTATAAATAAAAAAAATAATTTTAACTAAAAAAAATTTCAAAAAAAAAATGTTAAACAATAGAATTTCACTTAAAGAAAATCAAATAAATATTGACTCTCAAAAAATAATAAAAGAACTTCAAACCCAAAATCAAAATATCCAAACTCCAATTTACAAAAACCAAAACGAATTTTCAAATATCAATAATCCACAAATAAAAATAGAAGTTCCAAAAATAGAAACTAAACTAAAATCACTAAATACTTTTGGAAAAAAAACACTTAATAAAAATTCAAAAAAATCAAATTTAAATGATTCAAGTGAAAGTTTTGATGAAGAATACGATTATTTAAAATTTAAATTACATAAAAATATAGAATCAAAATCATCATCACCAACTAAAATAAATCATGAATTTCTTCCTGAAAAATATAAAAATAATGAAAAATATAAAATAAATTTATTTAAATATTTACGTAATCCTTCAATTTCAAATAATAAAACTTTATCTTGTAAATGTGCTTTATATAAAAAAAAATGTGAAACATTTGATGGTAATATTACAAAAAATAATTTAAATGAATATTTTATTTTAAAAAAAAAAATTAAAACTTTTTCTTGTATGAAAAATTATTTAAGTGAACATTCATTTTATGATAATAAAGGAAATTATAATTTCTTTTATTTTTATAGTGATAATGATATAGGTTTTTCTTCAAAATGGCAAAAGTCATTACATATTGCTTCAATGGATGATGATGTTGAATCTGATGATCAACAAATTGAATATGCTACAAAACATTGTAAAAAAGAATTAATTTCTGCAATTCAATTATTTGTAAAAAATAAAAATTTTTCTAGAAATTATAAATTATTTCATAATTATACTTATGGATAGAGATTATACTATATAAATTAATTTTTTTTATGTATAAAATTTTGATAAATAAATATTAATTTATAAATTTTGTTTTATTAATATTTAATTTATATTTTAATTTATTATTTATTAAAAAATATATATTTTTAAATATGAGTTTTTCTGTTGATTTATGGAATTCATATGATTTTGTAGAAAGTAACTTAATGCTTCATTATAGAGGATTAAAAGATTTTATTTATTTATTAACTGAAAAATATAAATATGAAAAAACATTAAGTGAAGGTTTAAAAAAAATTTATTCAACAAATTTCGCAGTTACAACATTTCCATCATTATTAGAAGGAATTGTGGCCTTTAAATCAGATATGTTAAATCAATATAATTATTTAGAAGAATTTACATCAGGAATGAGAGATGAGATAATAAACCCATTAAATAAATTATCAGAAAATCTCTTATTTAAAATGAATAAAAATTTAAATGAAATAAAAATGTCAGAAAAAGTATACAATAATTCAGTAAATAAATTAGAATTTGCCAAAAGAAAATTTCATGAAAGTGCAAAAGAAGCAGAAAATTTTAAATTAACAGCAGAATTTTCAAAAAATTCAGAAAATGGGAAAAGAGATGAAATTAGAGCACAAAATTCATTAAAAATTGCAAAAGATAGTGAAAATTCATATATTTCTTGTATAAATGAAACTAATATTATTCAAGAAGAATATATTGAAACTAAAAAAAAATGTTTAAATCAAATACAAGAATTAGAAGAAGAATTAGGAAGTTTTATTAAAGATAGTTTGAGAAAATATTTAATTTTTCAAGTTGCTTATTTAAGAAATATGCAATATGATGTTGAAAAAAAAGCAAAATTAATGGAAGATATAAATATAAAAAAAGATGTTTTATCTTTTATTAATTCAAATACAACAAATGATATTCCACCTTATAAATTTGAATTTATTCCTTATATTTCTGAATATGATTTAAAAAAAACTTCTACGAATGATTCAACTATTTCAACAGTTAGAACTTTTATTTCTAATGTGTTTTATAGTGAAATTCCAGAAGATAGTAAATTTATAAATAATAAAGTACAAAATGAAATTGAATTAATTGTACAAAGTATTTTTGAAGGAAAAAAAATTCCTAAAGAATTACAAAGTACATTAGGAAGATATATAAGAAATAAAAGAACTAGAAAAATGTTATTAAGACAAATTAATCAAACTAGATTAAAAGGAATTTATACTTTAAATGATTTATCATTTAATTCAATTGGTGAATTATTAATAAATTGTTTAAATTATCTTCAAATTGATTTTGATGATTTTGATTATGAAAGTTTAAAACTTGTTATTAATTTATCTACTACATTATTTAAAACTGCATCAGAACCAAATAAACCAAGAATTTTTTTGCAAAATTATTTAAAAGAACATACAATTTTTAATAAAGTTGATTTTTGGATTAAGTATATTAAATCAGGAATAATTGAGGAAATGCATAATCAAAAAAATTATAATATTTATTCTAATGAAACAATAGAAAAAAAAGATGAGAGAATAAAAGGAATTGTTAAATCACAAATTAATACTTCAATTTATGATATGATTTCTTTTAATGTTAAAATAAATATTATGTATGAAGCTATTCAATATTTTTTTGATTATTATGAATTAAGTGATAATGTTAGAAATGATTTGGAGAATATTGTTAAAGATTATTCTAAAAAAAGAGAAAAAGAAGAAGAAGATAAAAAATTATTAGAAGAAGAAAATAAAAAGAAAAAAGAAGAAGAAAATAAAAAGAAAAAAGAAGAAGAAAAGAAAAAAAATGAAGAAAATAAAAATCAAAAAGAAGAAGAAAAGAAAAATGATAATTTAAAAGAAAATGAAGTGAAAAATGAAGAAAAAAAAGAATAAAATATTTTTTAATATTTAAATATTTAAATTTAGAATTAAGATATAATATATATTAGTAAATAAAAAAAACAATTTATATCAAAATTTTATTCCTTTTTTTTTACAAATAAATTTTTGTCAAGTTGTAATGAATAATTATGAAAATTATTTTCAAGTTTAATTACTTTTAATTCGTTTAAATAATTAATAAAAAATAATATTTCTTTTTCATTATATTCAATTTTTGAAATGAAATTTTTAATAAAAGAAAATGATGAATAATCCCAAACACATTTATATAAAATAAAACAAGCAAAAATTATGATAATCTTTCTTTCTAATAATGAAAAATTATTAGATGTAAAAATTCTATTTACATAAGTCCATAAATGATAATTTCTACTTTCTTTTTCATTTATATAAAATAAGTTGTTTATATCTTTATAAAGAAAAATTGAATTTAAATTTTCTTCTCCAAAAAAACTTTTGAAAAAATTTAATAAATTTATATTAGTAATATTATCATTATTATCAAATTTATTAATTTTATCTTTATAATTATTCACCAAAAAAAATCTATAATACCAACTTACAGAACTTTTTCTAAGATTTCTATTAGTTAAAATTGTAAAATAATATTCACTATTTATAATATCATTTATATCATTTGAATTCTTTTTTGTTAATTCATTTATTATTTTTTGTTTAAATGAATAAAAAGTTATATTATCATTAAATAAGAGAATATAATTAATTAAACAAATTATCATTTTATAATCAAGATTTTTAAATTGATAAAATTGATTATTAATTTTTAATAATGTTTTATAAAATTCACTATAATATTGTTTGATATCACTCTTTGAAATTAACATATATTTATTATTTATTTTACATGAAAAAATTCCATTTTTTACTTTTTCAATTTTTTCTTCAGTTGAAAATTCATCAATTAAACTTTTCATTTCATCTTTACTATCAACAATAAAATAATCTTTTATATTGAATATATTATCAAAATCTAGTTCAAATTTATTTAAACTTTCCATATTAAAAAATAAATTTGATAATTAAAATTATTTTTAAAATTTAAATATTTTTTTTTATTTTTTTATTATTATATATATAAAAATTTAAAATGACATCTCAAGGAAAAAAGATAATAGAATTCTTTATTTTTCATAGAAATGGAACATGTCTTTGTCATTTAGATAAATTTGAAGAACAAAATCAAATAATTAATAAAGTAATAAATGCTTCTTCAAATAAAGAAACTCAACATAGATATAAATTAATTTATGGTGTTCTTTTCACAATGAAATCTTTTGTTAAAACTTTATCTCCTTTAAAAAATCTAGATTCATTGAAATCTTTTTCAACTTTAAATTATAAACTTCATTATATTGAGTTTTTAAATGGATTAAGATTTATTTTTATTTCGACTCCGAATATAAATGATTTGGGAGAGGAATTGAGAAATATTCACAAAAATTATTATACTACTATGATTTCAAAAAATGTATTTTGTAATACTGAAGAACAAATTAAAAATGAAATGTTTCTTGAAAAAGTTCATAAATATATTTGTCAATTAAATAAAACATTGAAATAAAAAAAAATAATATTTAAAAATTATTTTACCAATTTATTATTAATATATTTTTTTAAAATTTATTATTAAAAAAATTTACAATAAAGTTTAAACCTATAAATATAATTATAAATATCTTGAAATTTAATCTATTTGTTTTGATTCTATTCTTTCTGAAAAATTTTTAATTTTTTGACAAGATTTATTTAATTTTGATACAATTTCTTTTTCTTGATTATTATTTAAATATTCATCATAAATAATATTTGGTTTTTTATAATAAAAATTTCCGTTTACTGTATTGTCTTTTTTAAAATTCCTCATAAATTTATTTTTAATTGAATCTATTTTATCCTTTTTTTCATTTTTATAATTCAAAATATATATTGATTGAATAAAATTTTCTTTTTTTATATCTCTTATATTATTATCTTCACTTGTGTTTAGAATTGTTGAGTCATTATTTTTATTTGTATTATCTTTATTTTTCTTTTCAGGATATTCAATTATTTGAAAATCTTTTTCATAATTTTTCTCAGGAAGAATATTTACATAAGTATTTTCATTTATACTACTATATTTAATTTCTAAGACTTCATAAATATTTGAATTCTTTTTATCAATATCAATATTATATTTTTCTTTATATGTATAATCTTTACAAATAAAGCAATTCATTTAATTATTAAAAAAAATTGAAATACATTTTAAAAAAAAACTTTTAAAAATAAAAATAAAAATTTTTATTAAAAGAACAAATAATGTCACATTTTTAATTATTAAAAAATGGGTTGTATTTGTTCAAAATCAAATATAATAATTAAACCTTTATCAAATATAGAATCAAGTGTTAATTCAAATATTCAAATGATAAATAAAAATATAAAATCAAAAAATAGTATGAATGATAAAATTATTCCAAATTCAACAAATGGTAGTAATCGAAATAAAAAAAAATTAAATGATTTTTCATTAATAGAAAATGATAATATTATAACCCCAAATCTAACAAATAATATGGAAGAAAAAAGAAAAAATAAAACCAGAAATACATTAGTAGATAGTAAAATTAGTAGTTCATATAATATAATTGAATTAATATCAATGGAAAAAAGTTTAAATAAAACACTTCTAGAAAATAAAAGTTTTGTAAAAACATATGTTCCAAGTTCATTTAAAATAAAAAAAATAAATGAAAGTAAATTAGGAAGTGATAAGAAAATATTATCTATAAATTCACTAATTAAAGGTGGTTCACCTATAATAAATATGTATAGAAGATATGGATCAGAAAATAATGAAACAATTTTAAATTCAATAAATGAAAATAAAGAAAAAATAAATTTAATTTTTTTCTCTGATTTTCAAGAAAAAATGACTGAAGTTTGGTTTAATAAAGGAGATAAAATTAAATTTATAATTAAAAATAATATAAAATGGGGAATCAAAGAAAAAGGTTTTTGTGATTATAAAGGATATGATGAATTATTTTATAATTGTAAATTATGTTGTTTATTAATGAGAATAGGAGATGATGAAAATTATATTTCTATTGATTGTAATGAAATATATTATGCAAAAAAAAATGGTCCTTTATTTCTTAAAATGAATATTGATTTAAAATATTTAAAAGATCATAATTATCATTTAGAAGGAATGTTACAAATTGAAATTTTGAATGCTGAAAAATTGAATCCTTATCAAATTTTTAATAGATGTGGTTTTGAGGGTGATATTAATGAATATCAAAAAAATGAAATTGTATACACTATAAATATATTTAAAAAAAATCCAAAAAGATTTTGTAAAATCTTTTTGAATAATATTAATTTTAATATAGATGAAAATAAATGTTCTAAAAATTCTTTTATTATAAATGATAATTTACAACAAATTTCCAAATTTATATTAGATAATAATATAATGGAAATTACTAAAAAAGAAATAAATCTAATTAAAGATAATATAAATAAAGATTATTCTATATTAGTTAATTTAATTGAAAATTTTTCAAAAGAATGGCTTAATAATTCTATAAAGGAGTTTGTTTTTATATTAGATAATTTAGTTCCATTAGATATAATTAGGAAATTAATTGAAGAAAAAAATTATATAAACTATATATTCGATAAAGAATATAAATATATAGGAGTATCTTTAAGAGAAGATGAGCATTCACATCTTTCAAAGGATTATTTTAAATGTATTATATTAGTATCTAAAAATTTTTTGTAAATATTGAAATCTTAAGAAAATTATATCAATATATTATATATTTAATTAGTAATTTTTTTCAATTTTATTTAAATTATTTTTAATAAATGAAAAATAAATATGAAATTGATATTTTAAATAAATATAATATTTTCTCATTAAATAATGTAAATGTGACTAGATTAGGAGATATAAAAATAAAAACAAATGAAAAAACAAAGGAAAAAATAATATGTATTAATGGCTCAATTCCTTCACAAAATCAAATAGAAATACCAAATAAAAATTATTTACATTCATTAAATATAATAGGTGAAAATTATATAACTGAAATTTCAGCAAATTCAAATTATGTTTTTGGTTTTTCATTTAATTTCTCATTGTTAAATCAAATTAAGAAATATATATTAACAATAAATTATAAATATCCACTTAATTCATCATCATTTAGTAATTATGATGAAAATAAAGTAGAAATTGAAATACCTTTAAAAATAAATTTTGAAAAAAATATTCATACTGAATTTATAAATCCAAAAACAATAATAGAACAATATAAAGAACATTTTAAAGAAATTGATTTTTCTTTATTAGAAATTTGTTTAGATTCAATAATATTTTTTGGTCATATTGAAATATATCATATTTACATAGATAAAGTAATAAAATATATAAATCAAAAACAAAGAAATTACAAACCACCACCAAAAAAAAAAATAATAGAAAAAAATCCTGAATTAGAAAAATATTTTAAAGAAGTTCAAGAGAAATTAAATAAAGAAATTATAATAGAAAAACCAAAAGAAGAAAAGAAAAAAAATGAAGAAGATGGAAAAGAAGAAGAAGAAAGAGAAACAATAAAACATGAAACAATAAATTCAAGAAGATCAATTCAACAAAGTATAGATGGATCATCATTAAGTATAATATCATTAACAGATAGAAGAAGTTTTATAGGAGCAAAAATGTCAACAATAATAAATGGTACAATTACAGAAAGTTTAATGTATTTAAAACATATAGTAAATTATGATTCTTTAAATTGTAAAGAATTTCAATTATTTATTGATAAAGTTTCTGTTCCAAATGAAAAATTTATTGTTTTTGCTTCTTCTTCAATTATTGTTAAAATGTCTCTTCAAACTCATATTCAAAGTTTTTATGAAAGTAATGATAAAATTAATCCAGTTACTCATTTTGTAGTTTTAAGAAATGGAAGTCATTTTATTAGTGTTCAAAATAAAAAATTAAATGTTTTTCATAATAAAGGACAAAATTTTTTTCCTATTAAAATTTTTGATATTAATTATAATAATATTAGAGTTTTTGAAACAAATGAAAGTAATTCTTATTTATTAATTGTTGGTGATAATGATAAGAATCAAGATGTTATTACTATTTTTGATATTACAAATTTAAAAAAAATTTGTGAGTATATTAAACAAGTTTCTCCTTATAAAATATCAAAAATGAAATTTAATCCTTCTGATACTAATAATTTAATTTCTTGTGGAAAATCAAATTTAAGAGTTTTTAATTTAAAAAATCATTGTTTAGTTGGTAGAAATGTTAATTTATTTCAAAATAAAGATAAATTAAAAAATATAAAAAGAAATGTTGATATTATAGATTTTTATTATATTAAAAATTTTAGTGATGAAATTTTTGCAATAACAAAAGATGAATTATTATTTATTGATTTTCAAAAAAAAGAAATAGAAAAAATTTTTATTATAGATGAATGTGAATTAGTAAATTTTTATATAGATGAAAATTATATAATAATAGCAAATGAAAAAGAAAAAATTCATTTTTGGGAAAATTCAGGAGATGAAGGAGAATATTCTTTAAAAAATACAATAGCAGAATTTAGAACAAATCATTATATTTATAATGATTTTTCATATAAAAATAATATAATTAAACACATTCCAGTTTGTATAAAATCATTTGAAGAAAATGAAGAAAATGAATATTATTATGGTGATAATTATGGTGATATTTTATTAATAAATCCAAAAGAAATGAAAGGATATCATATATTAAAAAGTTCAGGAAAAATTTTAGAAATTTTCTTTGATAGTATTGGAGAATATTTAATTACTATTACTGATAATGGAATATTTCATATTTTACATAATGGACAAAATTATCAAGAAATATTTTATTATATTTGTGATAATGATAAAGCAATTTATGCTGCTTTTCCTCCTTTAAAAACAAATGAATTTGTATTTGGTTATGAAAGTGGTTTTATTAGAGTTTTTGAATTAAATGAAAAAAAATTAAAATATGAAATTAAAGTCTTTAAAATTAAAAGTAAAATTATTAATATGGGATTTATACAAGATAATCATTTACTTTTAATTTTAAATAATATTGGTCAAATTTCTATTAATAATATTAATGAAAATTATATTGTAATTAAACAATTATTTATTAATGAAAAAATACCAAAAGAAATATCTATTTCAAGAGATCAAAAAAAAATTGGAATTTATAATAGAGATAATGAAGAAAATATTAATAATAATTTAATTGTTGTATATGATTCATATTCTTTTGATCCAATTCAAAGAATTATTCCTCAAAATATTGATATTGTTAATATTTATTTAGCTCATTCAAATATTCTTTGTGTAATTTTTAAAGATTCTTCAATTCATTTTTATTCTCTTATTGAAAAAAAAGGTTTACTTATTAAAAAAATAGAAAATGTTTTTAATAATATTGATTCTATGTATATTACTAATAATTATAAATATTTTTTTATAATTTCAAAAAAAAATGGAGATATTTATATTTTAGATTCTGATTGTTTATTTGAAGAAGGAAATGATAATCAAAAAATTAAAGTTACAAGTGGAGAATTTACTTCAATTAATTTTCAAGAAAATAAATCTGAAATAACAATTGCTTATAGAAATATAATTAATGTTTGGAAATTTGGAGGTGATTTAATTTTTAGTGAAAGTAAAATGTTAGATGAATTTATTAAGTTAACAAATCCAGATTATGTAAATGAAATTAATAAAAAATCTGAAAGAAGTATTTTAATTGAAAATACTACTCAATCTCAAGCTTTTGAAAAAATTGATGAAATATTAGATAGGAGAATTAAAAAGAAAAATATTATTGAAAGTCAAAATATTTCAAATTTAATTAATAATGAATTAGATAATGAAGAAAATGATAATCCAAATGAAGAAATGATTAGAATACAAGAAGAAATAAAAAAAGAACAAAATGAAAATGAACAATTAAAAGAAGCAAAATTTGAAATAAATAATATAAATATTTTTAAAGAAAAATTATTAAAAAATGATATAAAAGATGAGAAAGAAGATGATTCAAAAGATAAAAGATTAAAACAAAAAATATTAATGCCACCAAATTTACATTATAATCCAGAAAATATAGAAAATTTAAAAGAGTAAAATAATATATAATATAAATTAAATATAGTTTTTTAAGTTTAGCAGGATTAAATAACCAAACATCAAAATTACAACCAAAATTAATATCAGGAATAAATACAGATTCAATTCATAATATATTAATGGATTCTAGAAAAACATATTATGCATATACAATAAATAATAAAATAATAATTGAATTACTTAGAAAAAAAAGAACACAAATCATTTTATCAGATACTCAAGATGAAATAAGTGTAAAAATATAATTATTTAATAATTTAAAAAAAAATTTAGACAATTGCCTTATCAGCAAATGAAAAATATTTACTTGGTGGAATATCATCATCAAATATAGAAGATAATGCATTTGTTTTAGTATATACTACAAATAATTGGAAATTATATAAAAAATTACCACTTCATGCAATTGGAATAAGAAATATAATCCCAATAATAAATAATAAATTTTTTTTAACAATTGCATCATATCATGAAAAAAGTATTTATATTTGGGATATGGAAGAATTAAAATTAAAAACATCAAAACCTTGTAAAAATCCAATAATGTCAGTTTCAATAGATTTTATTCACAATTATTCACTTAAAAATTTTGATTTTTATTCAATTTGTCAACATATTTTATCATTTTGGCATTATGATAATGATTCAAATAAATTAACAGTAATAAATTATAATCATGAAGATATTGAAAGAACTCCCGATGCAGAAGAATTTTTTTTAACTATTGAAAATACACAATTTTTTGAATTTGTTGATTCTGCTTATTTATTTATTGGAACTAATTTAGGTAATATTATTTTAGTAAGTAAAAATACAAATAATAAAGTTTTTTTTATTAAAAAATTTACTTTGAATTTTGGTTCAATTACAAAAATTAATTATTATAATAATGAAGGCTTAATTTTATCTAGTGAAGATGGAATTATTTATTATTGGAAACAAGATAAAGTAAAAAAACCAAGTAATAGTATGTTTAATTTTATTTCAAATAAAAAACCTGTTGAAATAAAAATTGGAGAACCAATTAATTCTTTTTTTACTGATGATGGTGAAGAAATGATTTGTATTACTGATTATGGAAATGTTTTTTATGCTAATACTAAAAAAAGTAATGAACCTAAAAAATTAATTTCTTCTGGAAATTTAAGAACTAAAATTATGAAATTAGGTTATTATAAAAATGAAATTTTTACTCTTGGATTAGATGGTTTAATTTGTATTTTTAAAAAAGAAAATTTTTCTGTTGTTGGTTATATTAAATTTGAAGATTATATTATTAAAAAATTTTGTATTTTTGGAAAATTTATTTTGATTATTTGTGAGAAAATAAATGATATTTTTTTATATGATATTGAAAAAAAAGTTATTGTTGGAAAAATTTTGTCTTCTTTTTATAATGATAATAAAAATGATGATTCAATAAAAGATATTTGTGTTGATGAAACAATTGAAAATGAATTTTTAGTTAGAACTAGTCAAAATAGGATTTTTTTTTTTAGATTTGAAAACATTAAAGAAATATTTTTTTGTTATAATGAAATGTATACAGAAAATGATTTAAATATTGTAAGTTTCCAAAAATATAATGATTTATTTTCATTATGTTTAAATGATACTGCAGTTTATTTATATAAAATTAATTTAAATAATAAAAAAGCAAAAATTGAAGAAGAAAAAAAATTTGATGATTTTAATATAATTGAATCTTTAATTCAAGAATATATTAATGATTCAGAATCAGTTTCTTTTATTAATGATTTAAAATTAAGACAACAAACTGTTCAAACTTATGAAATGCCATTAACAACTCAAATTAAATTTTCTAAACAATTTAAAGATATTTATTATTGTTTTAGTGAAATGCTTTCTATTTTATATATTAGAAATTATGTTAAACATGAAAATATTAGAACTTTAAATTTAAATACTTTTCATCCTACTACTTTTTCAATAAATTTAAATGAAGATAATATTTATATTGGAAGTAAGGAAGGTACTTCTATTATTATTAAAAGAACTAATATGGAAATTTTTGAAGGTTTTGTTATTGAATTTTCAGAATATCATTATGATACTGTGAATGATTCTATTATTATAGATAATGATGCCTTTTCATGTAGTTATAATGAAGTTATTAAATGGGGATTAATTTAAATTTTATTTTATTTAATATTGTTTTAATATTTTTATTTTGAATAATTTTTATAATTTATTTCAAGATATATAAATAAAATATATAAAATTATATTTTTTTTAATTTAAGAATTAATAAATGTAAATAAGAATTTGTTTTCGCATATAAGATAGAATAAATTATAAAAAGTATATGAAAAATAATTAATTTAAAATTAAATTACTTAAAATAAATCATTAAATAATCAATGTTTTATCTTATTGAACTTTTAAAAGTTAGATAATATTCAGTTTTTTTGAAATATATAAATATAAATATGATATATAATATTATAAAATAATGTATTGAACTTTTATAAGAATATTAAATTATTTTTTTATATTTTTTTATTTGAAAAATTAAACAAAAATTATATTAATTTAAATAAATTGAAAAAACATATTTATTTTTTAAACTATTTTAATCTAAATTTAATATTCAAATTTATCTATTTTCAATTAAAAAACATTTTATTAATAAGTATTTAATAAAATAAACTAGAATATTTTAATTAACTAGAAAAAGATTATAATTTTCCAAGATTAATGATAAATTATGAAAATTAATGTCAATTTCATTCAAAAAATCATAATTTAAATTAAAACACAACATAGAAAAAATAAAAAAAAATAATATAGCCCACACTTCTAGAAATCAAAATATATATATATTTTTTTTTTGGAAATTAATTTTTTTTCTACATCTAAAATAACATATATAAATAAAATAACTATTTTCATAAATTATATTTTTATATGATTTTTGAAGAAAAAGAAAAAAATACTCAAAATAAATTAGAAAACTATTCATCAAATACTAAAAATGAAGAAGAAGAAATCTATAAAGCAAACAATACAATATATTTCAATTTCCAAAAAAAACTTATAAAAAATCCATCAAAAATAGCAATTTTTGACGAAGAAAGAACATTAACTAGAGAAGATTTAAATAATTTAATAAACACAATATCAAATGAAATACCAAAAGGAACAAAAAGAGTAGGAATAATAATGGATCACAGTGTAGAAATGATAGCCTCAATCTTAGCAGTATTAAAAATAGGAGCAGCCTATATTCCAATAGAACCCTTTTTTCCAAAAAATAGAATAGAATTCGTATTAAAAGATTGTGATGCAACATCAATAATAACAAATAAAAAATATGAATCAAAAATGCCAAATTTAAATATTATTTTTATAGAAAAAGGAATAGAAATAAAAAAAAATATATTAATTGATTGTTTAGCAAATCCTGATGATATAGCATATATTTTATATACATCTGGTTCAACTGGAATGCCAAAAGGTATTGCAGTCACTAATAAAAATGTATGTCATTATGTAAGAGCATTTATTAATGAATTTAAACCAAATGATGATGATATTATGATGCAACATTCAGTATGTTCATTTGATATTTTTGTAGAAGAAGTATTTGGTTCATTATTATCAGGAATGACTTTATCAATTCCAAATGAAGATACTAAAAAAGATATTAAAACATTAATGGAATTTTCAAATAAAAATAAAATAACAATTTTAAGTAGTTTTCCATATTTATTACAAGAAATAAATGATTTAAAAGAAATACCAAAATCATTTCGTTTAATGATAAGTGGTGGTGACATTTTACGTTCATCATATATAAATAACTTAATAAATAAAGTAACAATATATAATACATATGGACCAACAGAAACAACAGTATGTTGTTCATATTTTAATTGCAAAAATGCATCACCATTACCAGATGGTACTTATTCAATAGGAAAACCAATATTAGATACAGAAATATTAATATTAGATAATGATTTAAATCCAGTTAAAAATGGTGAAAAAGGTGAAATTTGCATATTAGGAAATGGAGTTACTTTAGGTTATATTGGTAATAGAAAAAAAGAAAATGAATCTTTTATTTTATGGAAAGATGGTAGAAGATTATATAAAAGTGGTGATGTTGGTTATTTTTTAAATGATGGAAATATTGCTTTTATTAATAGGAAAGATATGCAAATTATGATTCTTGGTAAAAGAGTTGAACCAATTGAAATTGAAACTATTATTAATAAAAATCCTAATATTAGACAATCTAAAGTTTTGAGTTTTACTGATTTAAATAATTTAAGTTATCTTGTTGCTTATGTTGTTTGGGAAAGTAAAGAAAAATTTGATGATTTGTATGATACTCTTAATGGGTTTTTACCTGATTATATGGTTCCTGAAATTTTTGTTACTTTACCTAAAATGCCTATTAATGTTCATGGGAAAATTGATGTTAAAAGTTTACCTGTTATTAGGAAAAAAGTTGCTTTTAGAAATTAGGTTTTTTTTTATAAGTAATGGTGATGTTTTTTCCTTTTTTTCTTGTATTATTTTTTTTTTTACTTTTTAATATTTTTGATATAAAAAAATATA
>JAEEGK010007076.1_pt1 | contig 26798 bp, 27 predicted proteins | sample 8958771 | NCBI WGS metagenome assembly JAEEGK01 (sample SAMN16246547, study PRJNA631951) | gut metagenome | biome: gut microbiome; feature: rumen; material: SC-attached | host: Bos | place: Iran: Karaj | collected 2018-10 | reverse complement strand
TGATTTGATGCTCTTCTTTTTATGGTCTTACCTTCTTAACTTAACGACATTGGATTGAAGAGAGGATCATTTATGAGTGAGCTGTGGGACGTATACACGATAGACAGAAAAACTACGGGTAAAACCTGTGTCCGTGGTGAGCAGGACAAACTGGCGGATGATGAATTTCGCATTTGGGTCATGGTTTGGATAAAGAATCCGATCACGGGAAAATACCTGGTATCACAGAGAGCTGCGGACAAAGAAACGGATCCGCTTAAATGGGAAACGGTGGCGGGCCATTCTGTGGTGGGAGAGACAAGTCTTGATGCCGCACTTCGTGAAGTGTACGAGGAAGTGGGGATAAAGCTTAAGGCAGAAGATGCAAAGATAATTGCAACCAAAGTGGCTACGACGATTGATGGGCGGCGCCACAACTGGATACGCGATTCGTTCTATTTTGAAACAACTGCGGAGCCGGATCTGGAAAAAGCGACCACGAAAGAAGTCATACAGACAAAGTGGCTCACTTTTGATGAATTTAGAAAAATGTATGAAAGCGGCGAATGCTGCCTGAACATGGGTGATCTTTACGGATTTGAATTAAATCCCGTACCTGAGGATCGGTATCGGGATATCATCGGACGGATCGTAAAAGGAAAAATAGACCGACCCATGGGAAGTTACCACCCGCACCACAAAGCTCTTTATTATCCGATAAATTACGGTTATGTTGAAGGTGTCATGGGTGGCGACGGAGCGGAGCAGGACATATATCTTCTGGGCGAAACCTCACCTGTTACGGATTATGTGGGAAAGGTGATCGCAGTTTACCACAGATACGATGATAAGGAAACGAAATGGATCGTAGTTCCCTGCGATGAAAAAGGCAATGTACGGGGAGACATTAAGATACCGGATAAAGATGAGATATATGCCCGGATCGCCTTTCAGGAACAGTTTTTTAACGGAGTTTTGGTGGATTAATCCAACGCTGCGATCAGTTCCGCGAGCTCACGGTAGAAAGGCTTTACATTAATGCGCGTTGTGAGCCTGCCCTGCAGAGACATGTGATCGCCTCTGAATGTGGGCATTACATACCACTTTCCGGGAACAGGAACAGTGCCCTCGGTGTAGACACTCTGAGGAGCGCCTATGGGTGCGCCTGCGGAAATTTCAATGACCAGGCCGTCGTTTGATTGCCAGGTCTCATCGACTGTGAAGCCGCCTTTTGTGGTGCCGGTGTATCTGCTCATGTAGATGGCGCCTTTCATAAAGATGTTCTCCGTTATCTCCGGATCCGGAAGCAGACTTCCGTCGGGCTGTTTCACTGTTGAAGAGCACGGAAATGCAAAGTAGTAAACGTTTTCAAAAGTGGTGATGCGTTTGTTTAATGCAAGGGCATTATCGATGTGCATATCATAAGAGGCATAGTCGTAAGACTTCCTGCCGTCAAAGTCGGGCTTTGTTCCTTGGGAAACAAGCCCGCTGTTTTTTTCGTATTCTTCGGGGATCTCTACGGCAGCGGTATCAAAACTCCTGTCCTCGTACAGATCGTAGGCGGTTGTTCCGTTGGTGGGAGCAGCGAGGGTGATGAGGGCAACAATATTATCTCCGTTTCCGCCTCTAAAAAAGTCTGAAAGCTCTGCCGCGTCCGTTCCGCGGCGCTCTTCTTCCGAGCCGTTCACCAGGATCTCCGAAAACAGTCTGATAGTGGCACCTCCAAAAGAATGACCGATGAGCGCGATCTTGGAAGAGGAAAAATCTTTGATCAGGGCTCTTCCGGTAAAATCCTCGCCGAAACGATCATGTCCCGCCGCGCTGCTGTGGGCTGCGCCGTAATCGACTCTTGTTCCGGTAAGCTGGGCATAGAGTTCGCAGGCTCTGTCCCAGGCGCTCCCCGTGGGATCCACGGATGCGGCATAGCTGCGATAGCCTTGATTGTTCAAGTATCTGATAACACTCCCCCCTGAAAGCCCCCAATAGGGGAAGAATTCGTTTATAGGATCGTAACTCCCCCAGCCTGAAAGGCCGTGTACGAACACAAGTTTCACATTGGTCTTAAGCGGTCTGTGAAAGCCGATGGCAAGTGACACCAGGCTCACGGACAGCAGGATTGCAATTATCGAAAAGACGGATCTTTTTACGCCTGTTTTTTTTACATTAAAGAAAGGATAAGGTGCTTCGATCCTTCCGGTTGAAGTGAGACAAAGCACAATGAGCCCGTAAAGAACAGTTGCCGTGATCGGGAGAAGGAACCATAGGAAAGGAGCACGGTCTTCCGCAAGCATATATGAAAGGGTGCTTAATACGGGGATCAAAAGGTGATGATAGAGGCCTGTTCCGGAAAAGAACAATTCTTTGATCTTACCGGTCATAGGAGCCAGTAAGCAGGCTGAAACAAGAAATGTCATGATCATCATGCAGACGGAAAAGTATCTGAAGATCTCAATAAATGAGGTCTGTCCCAGGATCACCAGTAAAAGTGAGGATATAAAGGTCAGAAGATTGGAAAGGTGAGTGTAGTATATAAGACTTTTAAGAAATTTCTGCTCTTTACGCCCTTTAAAAAAGGCGATCAGTTCCATTATTACGATGAGGAGATTCAGTATTCTTGCCATTTTCTCTGCCTTTCCGACTGAAAAAGTCTATCGTGTCTTTGGTTAATTATATGATCAAAAAATTTTGCAAGCAACAAAACAATTCATAAAATCACAAAGCAGATATTACTGTTCGCTCATATGCATTAAAAAAATATGTTGACATATTACTTCCAACATGTTATATACATCTTATCAGCAGATATTATTTCAAAAATAATATCATAAAACACTATCAAGAAATATTACATCGATAAGGAGGCAATATGTCTAAGACAAAAGAAGTAACCCTGAAACCTGCTACTGTTGAAGAACACAGAACCTTTGAGAACGTCAGCAAAAAGTCCGGAGCCGGTGCGGTAAACGAGGCTCTGAAGTTTCCTACGGGCGACATTTTTGAAAAGGAACTCACGGAGATCCTGAACAACAGGTCTGAAGAGAGCTGCAACACCGTGGCCATCGCACTCATAGACCTTGACCGCTTCATGCACATCAATGAAGATTTTGGACGGGAGACCGGCGACAGGGTTTTGATCGAAACAGGAAAGTATATTGCCGGCAAGATCCCCGAGGATTGCAAGGTCTACAGGATCGGCGGTGATGAATTCGGCCTGATCTTTGAGGGTGATACCGAAAGAGAGGACATCTTCCTGTTCCTCAACGATCTGAAAAACGGATTTGACGTTAAGACTCCCGACGGTGTAGTACAGAGCATGACCATAGGGATGGCGACAGCGGGAGTGGACGCCTCGAGATATGCGGAGCTGGTCCGCAAGGCTGACAGCGCTCTCTACCGCGCGAAGGTGAACGGCAGAGGGAAAGTGGCTATGGCCCGGGAAGAAAAGATGATCCCCAAGACCAGCCATTTTGCTCAAGAACAGCTGCAGAGACTGTCAAAGCTCTCAAAGCAGGAGGGCATAGGCGAAGCTATATTACTGAGGGAAGCCCTTGATCTGCTGTTAAAGAAGTACGATATTTGATCAGCTTTAATATGCCCCGGCCCCCTGAAGGGGGCCAGTTTTACTTTATGGGAAAATGTTCTGCATTGCCTGCAAAGAAAAAAACTCTGCAAAGGTGCTCGTTCGCGCGACAGGAGGATGTTGCAATTGGAATTGCAATAGAATATAATAGCTTCATTAATTTAGGCATCAAGGCATATGCCATCGGGGTTGTTTTACGTGCCAAAGGCATGTTTATGGGAAGGGGCTAAACTGAAAAAAACCGGAGGATCTGTTTATGGAAATGACAGTTGAGCTCTTTGACAGCATCATCAACACATCGCAGGATTGCGTTTTCTGGAAAGACGACAAGAGACGTTTTCTTGGCGTTAACCAGGCTTTTCTTGACTTTTACGGATTTGACTCGGCGGACATTTTGATCGGAAAGACCGATGAGGACATGGGATGGCATTCGGATCCCGAGCCCTTTAAACAGGATGAACTCAGAGTGCTGGCAGGAAGAAGCACCTATAAGGTTCAGGGAAAATGCATGGTCCGTGGAGAAGAGCGTGACATAATCGCTTCGAAACGCCCTCTTTACGACGGGGACAAGATAGTCGGACTGGTGGGCAGTTTTTCGGACATCACGGATGTGCTTCGCAGAAACAGCTACGGCGACAGGGATGCACATTACACCATAAATGTTCTGAGACAATACAGCTTCTTTGACAGACTGGTGGATGAGATCAGCCTTGATGAGATCCTGGATCCCCTGACCGGAGCAGTATCCAGACCTTATGCCATGCGCTTTGTCCAGAGCCTTATTGCCGAAAAACGTCCATTCACCTTTACTATGGTGGATCTGGACAACTTCAAGTTTGTTAATGACAGTTTTGGACACAGCGCCGGAGACAAGGTTCTCATGACCGTTGCGGGGAAACTTGCAAAATACACTTCGGGATATGGCATAGTGGGGCGCTTCGGCGGAGACGAGCTCCTGCTTGTGGACCTTAAAAACACCTCGAACGCAGATAAAAAAGCGTTTTTTAACGACCTGTACGGAAATTCCGGCGTTTTACGAACAAATGTGGAATTTGATAACGGTTCTTCCTATGTCACCGCCACTTCCGGCGTTGCTTCCTTCCCTGAGGATGCGGAGAACTTTGACGATCTTTTCGCCCTGATCGATAAGATGCTTTACATGGGGAAGAGCCGCGGGCGTAACTGCTTTTCGATCTACAACGCCGAAACACATAAAGATGTTGAGATACGTAAACTTGTAACCCATGGCATATACACAGCCATGAGCAAACTGAGGAACGATGTGGAAGGAGCCGGCGGCTTTGAAAAAAAGCTGGAAGCCGTAATGCCTTATCTGACCGAAACGCTGCAGGTTAAGAACTTCTATTACGTTCGGGATGACGGAATGCTCCGCTCCGTTAACGACAAGGCCTTTGCAGCTGATGCGGAGGATATCGCAAACATTATGGAAGACGACCTCTTTTTCGATAACACTCTGACACGCATAGAGCAGCAGGCTCCTGTTTTCTATTCGACCCTCAAAAAGAACGGTTTTGAGTCGGTAATTGTGGCGCGCATAAGGAAAAATGAAAATGTCCGCGGCTTTCTTGTATGCGCGGTTAAAAGGAGTTTAAGGATCTGGCAGGAGAATGAATGCGCGGAAATGTACTATCTTGCCGGGATTCTGGCAGATGAATGAAATGTAAGACTTTGGGAGGTTTAATATGCTTTACATTATGAGACACGGGATAACCGATTGGAACATGAAACATAAATTACAGGGCAGTACCGACATCCCGCTCAATGATGAGGGAAGAGCCATGGCAGCGGCAGCAGCGGAAGAGTACCGTGACAAGGACTTTGACGTGTGCTACTGCTCTCCGCTTAAAAGGGCACATGAGACGGCAGAGCTGTTCCTTAAGGGAAGAAACATCCCCATCATTACGGACGAAAGACTCACCGAAATGGGCTTCGGAGATTACGAGGGACTGGAGTACAGCTTTAACATCCCGGACTGCCCCATCAATGTGATCTTTCAGCATCCGGAAGAGTACAAGGAACCCATCGGAGGCTCCGAGACTTTTGAGGAACTGTTTAAGCGAACGGGCTCTTTCCTGAAGGAAGTGGCAGAACCTCTGGAAAAAGAGGGCAAGAAGGTTCTGATCGTGGCTCACGGGGCTTTGAATTCCTGTATCATCAATCAGAGAAAACATCTTTCCATCAATGATTTCTGGAGTACAGGGATCCCTCAATGCAAGATAATAGAGATTTAAGGAGAAAACTATGAAAACACTTTGGAAACTGACCAAAGAGGCTGCAAGATACAAAGGCTTGTACATTATTGCCATTCTCTCTACTTTCGGTCTTACTGCGGTCAATCTGGCAGCTCCCAAGCTTTTGTCTTCCATGACCGGTATCGTTGGGGCAGGTGTGGATGATACCGCCATGATCACTATAAAGAGACTTGCTCTGGCTCTTTTGGGACTCTATCTTTTACGGGTCCTTTTCAGATTTTTAAGTAATTATCTGGCTCACAGGGCAGCCTGGTATCTGGTGGGGGAGCTCAGAAGCCGTTTGTACAACAAACTCCAGAGACTTGATCTGGGGTTCTTTCACGACAAGCAGACGGGAGATCTGATGAGCCGTGTGGTTAATGACACCAGAGACTTCGAGCTTTTATATGCCCACATGATACCTGATATGCTGACGAACATCGTGACATTCGTGGGAGTTCTGGCCATTCTTCTGACAATCAATCTCAGGCTGGCGTTGATCACTTGCGCACCGATCCCGCTGATCCTGATCTCGGGCGTGATCTTTGCGAAGGTGGTGCGCCCTTTCTTCAGAAAATCCCAGAAGGTCATGGGAGAACTGAACGCTCAGCTTCAGGACAGCCTTTCGGGACTGCACGAGATACAGGCTTTCGGACAGGAGGCATATGAAGGCGAAAGAGTGCGCAAAAAGAGCATGGATCAGGTGGTGGCAATGTTGAGAGCTCTCAGAGCCAGTGCCATATTCCATCCCAGCGTTGAGTTTCTTTCATCCTTCGGAACCGTACTGGTAGTGTTCTTCGGAGGCTATCTGGCATACAGTAACCGGCTTTCGGTGGAAGACATCGTTGCCTTTGTGCTTTATCTTTCATTGTTCTATGCACCGGTCTCGGGACTTGCAAACCTGCTTGAAAATCTTCAGCAGTCCCTGGCAGGAGCGGAACGTGTAACGATCATCCTTGACACGCCTTCTGCCATCGAAAACGAGAAGGATGCGGTCGATCTTAAGGATGTTAAAGGGGCCATCGAATTTGAAAATGTTTCCTTTCATTATGATAACAAGATCCCCGTTCTTAAGAATATTTCTTTCTCCTGCAAGCCCGGAATGATGGTGGCCCTTGTGGGACCCACGGGAGTGGGCAAGACCACGGCGACTCAGCTCATATCCAGATTTTACGATCCCGTTGAGGGAAGGATACTGGTGGACGGACATGACATAAAGCACGTAACGCTGGAAAGCCTTCGCCACAACATTTCACCTGTTTTACAGGATACTTTCCTGTTTAACGGCTCCATTGCCGAAAACATCGGATACGCAAGACCTGATGCCACAAGAGAAGAGATCGAAAATGCCGCAAAGGCAGCAAACATTCATGAGGACATACTGAATATGCCTGAGGGATACGAGACTCAGGTGGGAGAAAGGGGGCTCAGACTGTCCGGAGGACAGAAGCAGAGAGTTGCCATCGCAAGAGCGATCTTAAGAAACAGCCCCATCATTATTCTGGATGAAGCGACAGCATCCGTGGATGTGAGTACGGAACGCCAGATACAGGCGGCAATTTCGGAAATTGCGGGCAAACGGACCATTGTGGCTATTGCGCACAGGCTTTCCACCATAATGAACGCCGATCTTATCCTTGTGGTACATGAAGGTGAGATCGTGGAAAGAGGGACCCACGCAGAACTCATGGAAAAACAGGGCTACTACTACAGGATGCAGTTGGCTGCACAGTAGAAGACTTTCCGATACGGAAAGAAAAAGATGTATCAATTGTACAAACGAGGTGTTATAATTTCTTTGTCCTTAGTGTAAGATCAAGTCATAACAAAGCAACAACAAACAACCAATAACAAATGACAATGATTTTTACGGAGGAAAAGAAAATGAACAATATGGAGATCGGTATGGAAATGAACATGGACAGGATCAGCAGACTGCAGCCTCAGATTCCCAACTGGGCACTTGCAGAGGGCATGAAAAGATCGCATTCATTAAAGGAGCTTTGGGGATTTACCGGAAAGAAGAACAGGTAGCTCATCGGAGTTCATACGCGAAGATCTGAGAAAGGTAACTTAAAATGGAACTGAAGCTGTCTGAAAACATAAAGCGCTATCGCAAACAGATGGAACTGACACAGGAAGGGCTGGCGGAAGCTTTCGGAGTTACGGTGGGAGCAGTTTCCAAATGGGAAAACGGGAACAACGTTCCGGATGTACTCACCATGATGGAACTGGCGAACTTCTTTAACATCTCGGTGGACGAACTGCTGGGCTTTGACATTTCATCAAAAAATGTGGATGATATGTGTGACTCCATAGAAAAGCTTTACGACGCTCATGATTACGTGAGAGCGGAAAGAGAAGCAAACGAGGCCATGACCCGCTATCCCCACAATTTCAAGGTCCTTTACACCTGTGCGACTCTTTATTTTTTCAAGGCCACAGAGGAAGATGATGACAAGGACGATGCGGAAACAGCCATCAGGATCTACAAACAGGCCCTGAGCTACATTTCACAAAACACGGTACCTGAGATAAGTGAGTTTTCCATAAAGGAAAGGATCGCAAACATGTACCGCAAGATCGATCCCGAAAAGGCCCTGGAGCAGCTTAAAGAGATCAACTACGACGGCACCGAGAGTGCACTTATCGCGGCAACCCTGATGAAACTTGAGAGAAGAAGCGAAGCGCTGAACTATTACTCCACAGCCATATTGATAGGCTTTGTAAAGCAGTACGAACTCAGTGCAAACACTGCTCTTGCTCTTGCATCCACAGGAAAGAAAGAGGACATAAAAAAAGCTCACGATCTCATCGAAACTGAACTGGGAATCCTGGACCTGTACGCAATTCCCCAAAAAATAACCTTTATATACAAACTGAAATCATTACTTCTCATTTACAAAGCATGGGGGAGTGCCTGCCTTGGAATGACGGAGGATATGAAAAAGTGTGTCGAGGAAGCATATGCTCTGGCGAAGGCCTTTGATGATTCAAAGGTAAGATCCGAGGTTACGGATGCGATCAAGTACGTTTATTTTTCAAAGGACATGGTTTCGACCCACGACTCCATCGGACCCAGTGCGGAAAGCGGCATAGAGGCACTGTTTAAAAGGAAGCACGAGGCCCTTACGGAAAAAAATGCAAAGTATTTGAAGATCGTTGCAGATTATTGGAATGAAATTAAAAACAGGAAGTGAAATAAATCTGTAAAAACACAGTTGCTCTTGACAGGGCAACTTTTTTATGACATAATCGATTGCGCAAAACTGATTTTGCAAAAAACAAATTACAGAAAGCAGATCATTCAGTTATGGATATTAAAGAAAGAGCCGAAAGGGCTGTACAATTAAAAACTATGGGAGGCTACAACTGCTCTCAGGCTGTGACCGCCGTATTTGCGGATCAGACCGATCTTACGGAGGAACAGCTCAAACAGATAACCGCAGGCTTTTGTGCCGGAATGGGAAATCTTGAGGCCACCTGCGGAGCTCTGATCGGAGCAGGCATGATAGCGGGGCTGAAAACCGAAGGCAAGGGAACTTTGAAGTTGACACGGCAGATGCAGGAAACTTTTAACGAAAGATGCGGAGCCATCAAATGCAAAGATCTTAAGACCATAACAAACGGAAAACCTCTTTGCCCCTGCGAAGAATGCGTAAGAAATGCCGTATTGATCTACGGCGAAGTGTTGGGAACAGATTGATCGTTAAATAAGGAGTCATTATGAAAACAAGTACCGAAAACATCATGTCACTGATATTGAAATTTGCGGTTGTGACCTCTGCTTCAGTGGGAATACCCATGAGCGCCGCTGCGAACGAAGCTCGTTTTATGAGCGGCAAAACCGTATTTATGTTCTTTACGGTGCAGTCCAATATTTTAATAGCGATCGTATGCCTTATCGGAGGCATTATGATGATAAAAGGGATAAAGCCCGGTCAAAAATGGTATGTGCTAAAGTACGTTTCAACCGTGGCAATCACCCTGACCGGTATCGTGTTCTGCTTCGTTCTGGCGCCCACACTGGGGGCACATGCCTGGAATGTTCAGAACATCCTGACTCATGTTGTGGTTCCCTTATCGGCTATCATTGATTTCTATGTTTCCGGGGCTGAGACCCGGATCGACAGAAAAGCGGTTTTCCTGGTTACGATCCCTCCGCTTTTGTATGCGATCTATGCAGGCATAGGGTTTACTTTGGACTGGCAGTTTGCACCCGGATTCAATTACCCTTACTTCTTCCTGAACTGGGGCAGCCCCGCGGGAGCTTTCGGTTTTTCTAAAGAGCTTCCTTTCATGGGAACGGGCTGGTGGATCCTTGTTATCCTTTGCTTCCTTTTGTGTATCGGATTCCTCTATCTTTACACACTTGACAAACTGAACAGTAAACGCAGATAAAAGAAAAGATCACCCGTATCACCTTTTTTAAGGCGATGGGGTGATCTTTTTTGTTGTCTTTTAAACGATAAACGTTGTGATCAGGATGTAAACTATGGTTCCGGCCAGTATGCTGATTATGGAATTGCGCTTCCATACATGAGCGATGACAACGCAAAGGCAGGCGGCCAGCTCCGGAAGTCCGAAGGGGCTGACTGCAAAAGAAATGTCCTTAAGGCAGTAAACCACCAGCATTCCGATGATGGCCGGAGGAAGGACCTTCCCCAGATATTTGATGAATTTCGGAGGCTCTTTTCTGAAGATCAGAAAAGGCAGTGCTCTCAGTAAAAAGGAGACGATGGCCATTGTGGCAACAATAACTGCGGATCTCATGACTCAGCCACCTCTTTTCTGCCTGCTATGGCAAGTACTGCGGTGATCATCAGCATTGCGGGGATCAGGAAATTATCCTTACCGAAAAGCAGAAGAGAAACGGTTGTGCATATGATCCCTGTAACAGCAGGAAGATGATTCTTCGATGACAGCCATTGCTCGGTAAAAGCCGCAACAAACAGGGCGGTCATGGAAAAGGCGACTCCGTCGGCCGAAAAAGGGAGAACAGCACCGATCAGGTTTCCGAGAACACCGCCTATGATCCAGTAGGTGTGGTTGAAAAGAGAAACCAGAAATCTGTAAAGGTTCACATCGATGTCGTCGGGAACTTCTTCATCACAGAGAAGGGAGTAGGTTTCGTCCGTAAGGGCAAAGATCATGTAGGGCTTGTACCTGCCCGCTCCCTTGTAGCGGTTGATCATGGAAATACTGTAAAACAGGTGACGGGCATTCACCATGATCGTAGTGATGATGGTGTTGATCACTGTGGCGCCGCCTGCCAGAAGGCCGACTCCCACATACTGCATGGAGCCCCCGAAAATGAAAAGGCTCATGGCAAAGGCCCAAAGTACGCCATAACCGGCATTCCTTAAAAGAATTCCGAAACCTATTCCCAAAACTATGTATCCTACCATAACGGGCAGTGACTTTACAAAAGCCCGTTTCAATGCTCTTTTTCTCATGATGTTTCAATCTTTCTTCTTAATTATCCGGCTTTTTCCGTGACCCGATTCAATTCGCTATGATACATTGAATGAGATGTTAAAGTCAAGAAAAAATGAGCGTTATTTTTTACTGCTAATCGTAAATATTTACGGTTTTTATTTAGCCTTTTCAAAAATATAATGTAGATAGCGTAAAACGCAAAAACCCATTTCAACTATTTTGAGGAGGTATTTTATTATGAAGAAACGTGTATTGGCTACCGTAATGGCTTTAGTGCTGGCGCTTTCCTTCGGAGCATGCGGTAAAAAGAAGGACGAGGGACCTTTAACACTGGTTTATGCCGAGGTTAACCCCAAGGACACCATTGTAGGTCAGGTTGCCGCTGACTTTAAGTCAAAGGTTGAGGAACTTTCAAAGGGACAGATCATCATCGATGTTCAGTACAGCGGTGTTCTCGGATCCGAAAACGAAGTGCTTGACGCTATGCTTGCGGGAGCAGGTGCGGCTGACATTTCAAGAATCTCCGCATTCTCTCTTACAACTTACGGCGCAGAGAAGTCGGTTCTCCTTTCTCTTCCTTACACATTTGAATCAAGAGATCATTTCTGGAACTTCGCTACAAGCGATCTTGCTCAGGAATTCCTCAACGAGTCCTATGACAAGAAGCTTGGCGTTAAGGGTCTCTTCTACGGAGAAGAGGGCTTCCGTCATTTCTTCACAAGAGACAAGATCACAGGTATCAAGGACCTTGCCGGAATGAAGCTGAGAGTGTCCAATGACCCTGTTATGAACGGTCTTGTAAAGGGTCTCGGTGCAAATCCCACAGTCGTTGCTTTCGGTGAGCTTTACTCAGCTCTTTCTTCAGGCGTTGTAGACGGTGCTGAACAGCCTATTGCAAACTACAAGTCCAACTCTTTCCCTGAAGTTGCAAACAACATCATCCTTGACGGCCACACCCTGGGCGCTATCGAGATCGTTGTAGCATCTCCCGTTTGGGACAAGCTCACAAAGGAACAGCAGCAGATCCTCTTAGATGCAGGTAAGTATGCTCAGGAGAACAACAAGAAGAATTCTCAGGCTAAGGAAGACGAAGTTCTTGCACAGCTTAAGAAGGACGGCTGCAACGTTGTGGAAGTAAAAGATCCCACTCCTTGGCAGAATGCGGTTAAGGACGTTGTAAAAGAAAACACAAAGGGACTTGAAGATCTTTACCAGAAGCTTTTAAGCTTTAAGTAGTAGAATAAGCCGATTTTATCTGGGGCGCATAGGTCTTTATCTGTGCGCCTTATTCTTTAAATTTCGTTTTTCGCGGATCAGATTCCGCGAAAAATGACATCGGAGGTTTTAATGATAAGATTTTTACTATCTTTGGGTAAAATAAAACCGGTTTATGATGTTGTGTATAAGGCAGTGCTCTTTATATGCAAGATTTTCCTGGTTGCCGATATCCTGATCACAAGTATGGCGGTAGTCGGACGTTTTGTGCCGTTCGTTCCCGATCCTGCCTGGACTGAGGAAGTCGTTCTTACCCTTATGACTTACATGGCGGTGCTGTCAGCAGCGCTCGCCATCAGAAAAGGAAGCCACATCCGTATGACTTCCTTTGACAAGTACCTTCCCGAGAAATTGCTCAACGTGCTCGATCTCATTGCGGATATCGCCGTTCTTGCATTGGGAGTTGTAATGATGATAGTCGGATGGAAGTACGCTCAGGGTATCGGGGCAAAGGGCGTTTACGTCAGCATGCCGAAGATCTCCAAGTTCTGGATGTATTTCCCGGTTCCGCTGGCCGGCTTCGCAATGATCGTTTTCGAACTGGAAGCTGTTTATCTTCAGATCTTCAAACTGTTTAAAAAGGAGGGGAAAGCATGACTGTAAACACTGCAGCGATCCTCATTCTTCTCGGATCCTTCCTTATCATGATACTACTCAGATTCCCCATTGCATATGCAGTCGGGATCTCTTCCATTCTTTGTTTCCTTTATATGGGGATTCCCATTTCCACCTTCTGCCAGCAGATGGTTAAGGGTATAAGTTCCTTCTCCCTCATGGCCGTCCCGTTCTTTATTACCATGGGCGTTCTGATGGGAACGGGAGGAATCTCCGAAAAGCTGATAGCTCTGGCCAATGCCTGTGTAGGATGGATGACAGGCGGTATGGCAATGGTTAACATCGTTGCTTCCTACTTCTTCGGAGGTATTTCCGGTTCTGCAGCAGCTGACACCGCTTCTCTCGGAAGCATCCTGATCCCCATGATGGTTGATCAGGGCTACGACGATGACTTTTCGACAGCCGTTACCATCACATCCTCCTGCGAGGGACTTCTTGTTCCTCCCAGCCACAACATGGTAATCTATGCCATGGCGGCAGGCGGAGTCTCGGTAGGAAGCCTTTTCCTTGCAGGTTACCTTCCCGGAGCCATTTTGGCTGTTTCCCTTATGGTGGGTTCCTTCATCATTTCAAAAAGAAGGCATTATCCCAAGGGTGACAGATTCTCCATCATTACACTTTTAAAGCAGCTTGTTAAATCCTTCTGGGCTCTGGCAGCGGTCATCATCGTTGTTGTGGGCGTAGTAGGCGGCTGGTTTACAGCTACCGAGTCAGCTGCAATCGCAGTAATCTATTCACTGATCGTAAGTGTTTACATTTACAGGGGCCTTACATGGAAGGGCGTATGGCAGGCATTGGAAAAGTGTGTTGACACCCTCGCCATCGTTCTGATCCTTATCGCCACATCCTGTGCCTTCGGCTATTGCCTCACAACACTTCACGTTCCCGCAATTGCCGCAAATGCGATCATCGGTCTTACGGATAATAAGATCATCATCGCTCTTCTTATGAACATTATCCTGCTTTTCCTCGGATGCATCATGGACATGTCCCCGATCATTCTGATCGCGACCCCTATCCTGCTTCCCATAGCAAAGGCGATCGGTATCGATCCCGTACAGTTTGGTATCATCATGGTCCTGAACTGCGGTATCGGACTTCTTACACCTCCCGTTGGAGCGGTTCTTTTCATCGGTTCCGCAGTGGGAAAGGTGAAGATGGAAAGGGTAGTAAAAGCAACACTGCCATTCTATGTCTGCATGATCATCACATTGTTGCTGATTACCTTTATTCCTGAAATATGTATGCTTTTACCTGATCTGTTTATGAAATAAAAGGGTGAGGAGCCGCAGTCATCTGCGGCGAATGCGCGTAAGAGTAAGCCTTTTAAGTTTGGGCTTGCTCTTATCGTGCAAAATGGAGTAAAATATTTTTACACAGTTTGGAGTCGTTTATGGATTATAAGTTTAAGATCAGAGCTACAGCATTTGATTTTTTTAAAATGTGTATGAGAGAAACATACAGTCTTCCTTTGGGCATATGCAATATTGTATTTTTTGTTGCGGCTGTTTTGCTGACTGTCAGGTTTTACGGAAACGCAAGCGCTGTGGTCAGGGCTTTGCTGGTGTGCATGTGCCTTGTTTTTCCTGTCATTCAGCCGGTGTGCATGTTTGGAAGAGCCTCAAAGCTTGCACACATGCTGCCTGATGACATGACCCTCGAGACGACAAAAACCGGGCTTCTGGTCAGAGTCGGTGAAGCATCCGAGCTGGTGGATTACAATAAGATCAAGAAGATCATAAGCACGCGGGACTGCCTGATCATTAACGTGGGCGGTCGAAACGGCTATTTTCTTTTTAACAGGGTCCTGGGAGACAAAAAAGAGGAATTTTTTGAATTTATTAAAAGTAAGACGGTATAGAAAATGAAGGCAGCCGAAGGAAGATCCAAAAAGGTGGGAATGATCAAACGGAAGTGGAATGAAAAGTCTTTGAAAGAGAAGATTTCCGCTCTTGTTTTTATTATCTTTTGCATCATCCTGATGACTGTTCTGCTGGATGTATGGACCATCAAGATCTCATTATGGGATTTCAAGTACTCCCTGGAGAGCAATGAACTGGTGGGCTCCCTGGTGGAGACGATAGAGACGGAATCCGAGGTTTTTGTGGATTTTACCAAAGGTGACGTCAATTTAAATCAGTTGCTTAAATCCATGACGGCGACTGACAAAGCCGTAACCAATTTACAAAGAGACTATAAAAGGATCGGGGAAGAAAGAAGAGCCTGGACAGAAAAGATAGATCGCGCCTTTGCGGTTTACAGAAAAGAGTGCGCGGTATTTATGGCTATGCCTTCGGATTCGCCCGATTATTTAACTGTAGAGTACAAACTGTTCCAAATGCAGGATTATCTTAAAAACTACGGCAGTACGCTGGTCTCACTCACAAGTAAAGCCGTGAACGATTTCTATCAGGAAAGATTCCCTTTGCTTTTCTTCTTTCCTGCCATCATCCTTGCATTTGCCTGCTTCCTGATCAGCATTTTGGCAAGCACCTCCAATGCCATGAGCAAAACACTGGTGGAGCCTATAGACAAGCTGGTGGAAGCATCAAAGAAAATTGCAAATAATGACATTTACATAGATGACGTGGTGGTCGACAACAAGGACGAGATGGGAGACCTTGTCAATGCTTTCAACAAAATGAAGTTTGCGACCGCCGTCTACATCACCACCCTTGAAGACAACAGGGAAATGCTTGAAAAGCTGCATGCGGAGGAACTGAAAAAAGCCGATGCGGAAAACAGGCTGATGCGAATGAGATATGAGGTTCTGCGAAATCAGATCAATCCCCATTTCCTGTTCAATACGCTGACTGTGATCAGCGGAATGGCTATGCTTGAAGAAGCCGCAACCACAGACAGGATGATCAAAGCTCTCAGTTCTCTTTTGCGCTACATCCTCCGAACGGAAGACAATGAGATAAGTCTTGAGCAGGAGCTTTCGGTTATTAAGGATTACATGTATCTTCAGGAAATGCGGTTCGGAGATCGCATAAAATGCGAGATCGACTGCGAGGAGCAGCTTTACAAGGCAAATGTTCCCACCTTTGTGATCCAGCCCATTATTGAAAACAGTATTATTCACGGACTGGCAAAAAAAGAAGAAGGCGGATACATCAGGATCCATGTTTTTCTCGATGAAAAAGATGAGGAAAAGATCCGGCTGTGTGTCAATGTTTCCGACACCGGCGTGGGAATGGACAGAGATAAGCTGGAAAAGATCAGAAAAGAGATGACAGACGGAGGTATGGGCAGAACCGCTATCGGTATCAGTAACATCTACAACAGGCTGAAGCTTTTGTATGAGGATGCGACACTTGAGATCGACAGCGTGGAAGGCGAAGGTACTATCACGAGATTCGCCATTCCCTACCAGCCGTGACACGAAATCTTTAATTGGAGACAAAGATGATAAAGATCCTTATAGCAGATGATGAACCGATCGAGAGAGCGGTTGTAAAAAAAATACTGGACGATTCTTTTCAGGAGGAAGCGGTCACCTATCTTGCCTGCAACGGGCGGGAAGCCATGGAAGTGTACGAAAGAGAAGATTGCGACATGGCTCTTCTTGACATCTGTATGCCCGGTATAAACGGGATTGAAGCTGCGGAAGCTATCAGGAAGGATCATCCGAACAGTGTGATAGTTTTCCTGACGGCTTACGATGAGTTCGAATATGCACAAAAAGCCATCAGAGTCCGGGCTTTGGACTATCTTTTAAAGCCGGTGAATGAGAATGAACTTGTGGCTGTTCTGGAAGAGGGCATGCGTCTTACCCGGGAAGGGAAAGTCCACAGATTTGATCCCTACGAGAGCATACCCCGTGAAGAACAGTCAAGTATGCGCCAGGCAGCCATTAAGAAGCTGATCAGGGATTACGTGGATGAGAATTATGTTAATGACATTTCTCTTTCCGATGTAGCCGCGGAGATGCACTATTCGGAACCTCATTTTTGCAAGATCTTTAAAGAATGCTTCGGAAAAAGCTTCACGCTTTATCTTACCGAACTCAGGATCGAGAAGTCCAAGGAACTGCTTGGAGATATTACGGTGAATGTCAAGGATGTCAGCAATCGTGTGGGGTTCCGGGATCCCAATTATTACGCAAAGGTGTTTAAGAGAGCGGAAGGCATGACTCCTACGGAATACAGGATCATTCGAGGTCTCATATGAGAAAAAAGTACACTGTAATAGGAATAATAGCTGCTCTTCTTTTTCTGATCGGGATCGGAGTTACAGTCAGGCTGATCAAAAAAGAACCGGATCCGGAGTACGTTTTCACCTACGCGGAGAACCAGTCCGATGGGTATCCCACATCCAAAGGCGCCTACTACTTTGCTTCTCTGGTAGAGGAGAGGACTGACGGGAGGATCAGGATCGTAGTTTACACCTCGGCTCAATTGGGCAGAGAGGCAGACGTTATCGAACAGATGAGGTACGGAGGCGTGGATTTCGCCAGAGTGTCACTTTCACAGCTGGCCGAAGTTGCCCCGGAGCTCAATGTTCTGCAGATGCCCTATCTGTACAACGATTCGGATCACATGTGGTCGGTACTTGAAGGAGAGATCGGTGATCATTTTTTGAATTATGTAAAAGAGATCGATCTTCTGGGGCTTTCCTGGTACGACTCGGGGACCAGAAACTTCTACAATTCCGTTAAACCCATAAGAAATCTTGAAGACATTAAAGGAATGAATATAAGAGTCCAGCAGTCGGAACTGATGATCGACATGATCAACTGTCTGGGGGCAAACGCAGTTCCTTTGAGTTACGAAGAAGTTTATTCCGCACTGGAACTGGGAGCCATCGACGGAGCCGAAAACAACTGGCCTTCCTACGAAGACACGGATCATTACAAAGTGGCAAAGTATTTCTGCGAAGATGAGCACACAAGAGTTCCCGAAATGCAGCTTTGCTCCATGCACACATGGAAGCTCCTTTCGGAGGAAGACCAAAAGATCATCCTGGAATGCGCTTCTGAATCGGCGGAATACGAGAGGAAGCTCTGGAGTGAGAGGGTTGAGGAATCCAGAAAAAAAGTCATTGAAAACGGAGTTCAGGTAACTACTTTAAGCAGATCTGAGATCGCAAGATTCAGGAGCAAGGTTCAGCCCATCTACGAAAAATACTGCGGAAACTACATGGACATCCTGAATAAGATCATATCGCAATGACCAAATATGTTCACACCGCCCGCAACGCCCATACAATGGGGTCCCTCCCCTGCTCCGCAGCGGTCCTCCCCATTGTCTTACAATCGCAATCCGCTTCGCTACTTGCTCATGTAAAATAGTTGTTGACACGGGCATATCAAAGTGGTAGCCTAATCACAATAAATTTTGAAAGGAAACGCCTAATGAGCAGATTTACAGCCGAAAGCAGATGTTCAGTCATTATCTCCATGCTTCGAATTATCGTGGATGGTCTTAATGCTGTATCCAAAATCCGGTTGTAAGAATAGCAGGCATCAGAAAGTTTTGTATTTGTATATGCTGACCGCTTATCTCTAACCGGATAAGCGGTTTTTTCATTATCAGGGCCCGATAATGGACATATAAAACAACAATTTCAGGAGGGATGAAAAATGATTTTTAAAGAAGAAAGTTTTACGCTTAAGGGGCATGAGATCCTTTTAAGAAGTGCGAGGGAAGAAGATGCACAGATCCTGATCGACGGTCTTAAGGAAGTTTGTGGAGAAACGGAATATCTTCTGGCCTATCCGGATGAGATCGCTTTGACGGTTGAGGATGAGATCGGGTTTATCCGAAAAAACAATGAAGCGGAAAAAATGGGATTGCTGCTTGCGTTTGTGGACGGGGATTACGCAGGAAACACATCTGTCAGAGTACCGGGACGACGCAAGTTTGGACACAGGGGAGACATCGGTATAGCGATCAAACTTAAATACACCGAAATCGGACTCGGGACAGAAATGTTAAAACGACTTTTAGACAAGATGAGAGAAGCGGGATTTGATCAGGCGGAGCTTGACGTGTTTGCCGCAAACAGCCGTGCGCGCCATGTTTACGAGAAGCTCGGCTTCCGCGAGGTGGGCAGGATACCCAATGCCATAAAAACAGATGACGGTATGTATTCGGATGAAATACACATGGTCTGTCCTCTGAACAATGCCGAATATTGGGATCTTTATGATGCCGACAGAAAGCTCACGGGATACAGGCACAAAAGAGGCGACAAATTCGGAGAAGGACAGTACTACGTCTGCTGTGAGATCTGGGTAATGAATTCAGAAGGGAAGCTACTGACCACCAAAAGACATCCCGACAAAAAGGCGGGAAATCAATGGGAATTCGGCGGAGGCGGCACATTGGCCGGCGAAACCACTTCACAGTCGGCAGTCCGTGAGCTGGCGGAAGAAACCGGCATTCAGGCTGCGGAAAGCGAATTGAAGCTCTTGGGAACATATGCAAACAAGAACTACTTCCAGGATATCTTTCTGCTTAAAAGGGATGCGGATCTTAAGGACATCAGACTGCAGCCTGAAGAGACGGTGGATGTAAAATGGTCTGGCGACGCCGACATCCAAAAAATGATCGAAAGCGGCGAATTTGTTTATTCCGTTGGAAAGAGATACAATCTTTTTAAGGATAAGCTTGAAGCCCTGAAGTAATGATCTACCAGCGGACTTTCCAGCGTTCGGCAAGTTTCTCCGCAGATTCGCTTACAAGAGGGGGCTTTTTGTTGATCTTTTCATGTGAGCAGGCATTTGCAAGCTCTTTTTCAAAAGCATCCTCGTCAATGGGAAGGGTGATAACGGCATCCTGCCATGCGGAAAGGTAGGCGGCATTTGAAAGAGTCAGGGAATTGAGACCTTCTTCGCCACGGGCGATAAGGGGAGCGCCGTCAATGATGGCATCCGCAAAATTGTTGAGGACGATGGGATGACCGTCAGCATCGGGAGCGGTGAATTCTTCGTATTCGTTTTCGGGTACGGCAAACCCTTCCTTGCTCGAAAAACAGAATTCCCGTTCTCTGACCTTTAATTTCCACCATTTGAGTTTGCCGTCCTCCAGAACGAGCTTTCCCTTATCGCCGGAGATCTCCAGCCTGTTTGTTCCGCAGGCATCTCCCGTAGTGGTGATAAAGGAGGCTGTGGCGCCGTTTTCGTATTCTCCGAAGATGGTAACATCATCTTCCACATCGATCTTATGATATTTTCCGAAGGAGCAGAAGGCTTTTATTGAAGCGGGCATACCGAAGATCCACTGCCAAAGGTCCAGATTGTGAGGGGCCTGGTTGAGGAGAACACCGCCGCCTTCTCCGTTCCATGTGGCACGCCAGCTCCCGGAATCGTAATAGGCCTGGGTCCTGTACCAATTGGTAATGATCCAAGTCATTCTTTTTAATTCTCCCAGTTCACCCGATTCAACCAGTTCCTTGGCGCGTTTGTAGATGGGATTTGTGCGCTGATTGAACATGATGGCAAAAACCTTGCCCGATCTTTTTGCGGTTTCGTTCATTTCTCTGACCTGTCTGGTGAAAACTCCCGCGGGCTTTTCGATCAGCACGTGCAGGCCCTTTTCAAAGGCTTTGATGGCGTATTTCGGGTGATCGTAGTGAGGAACGGTGATCAGAAGAGCGTCCAAGAGGCCGCTTTCTATCATTTTGTCCCCGTCGTCAAATGCTGTTGCTGACGGCAGGATCTTCTTTGCCCGTTCCAGCTTGTCGGGAGCGATGTCCGCAAAGCAGGTTACTTCGATACGGGGGCATTCACCGTTAACTATGCTTTTTAAATGGCCTGTGCCCATGTTTCCCATTCCAATGATGCCCAGTCTGATCTTTTCCATGATCCTACCTCCTTATTATCTCTTTAAGTGCGTCTACCGCAGCCGAAAATGCTGCCCGGGAGTCGGGGTAAACAAATCTGCCGAGTTTGCTCCGCTGTTCACCTTCAAGCTTCTCAAAACCTTCAAAAACCGTGAGATGAGGTTCCACCGTAAGGACTTCCCCTCTGTAGTGCTCAAGAAGATAGGGCAGTTCGCCTTCACCTTTTCCTGCGGGTACCACCGAGCCGTCCTCCAAAGCGTCTTTCACATGCATATATTCAACGTAGGGCTCCAGAAGTGTCCATGCTTCTTTGGTCTCCTGACCGCACTGTATGAAATTTGCGGGATCGAAAACAGCTTTAAGTCCGGGGAGAGCTTTGTGTATCTCCAGACATTTTGAAGCCTTGTCTCCGTATATGCCTTTTTCGTTTTCATGGCAGAGAATGATGTCCGATCCCGTTGCGGCATCGATAAAAGCCGATAGTCTGTCAAGTACCGGATCGATGCTGTCAGTGCCGTAGAAACTGAAAAGCCTTATGTGCCTTGCTCCGAGGATAAAAGCATTCTCGACGGCTCTTTTAAAACTGTCCAGATGGGGAGCGAAATCATCATTGATCCCGATCTTACCGTAAGGGGAACCCAGGGACCAGACACCCAGGCCTGCATCATCCAGCTTCTTACGGATCTCTTTTGCTTTTTCGGGCGTTATGGCCGAGATGTTTTCACCGTCCACACCTCTGATCTCAAGAAGACTGACATCGTTTTTGAGCATTGCGTCGATCTGGTCCTTAATGGAAGACGCTGCTTCATCCGCAAAGGCTGCAAGTTTAAATTCCATGGGTCTACCTCCGTTTTTGATGGATCTATTATCTATACAATAACACAGAATATTTGCAATTCAATTGCTAATCAGATGAAAAACATTGCAAAAATTTCCAACAGATGGTAATCTGAAAGCAGCGAAAAATGGCCAAAGGACAGTCCCGAGAGGTTAAGAGAAATGCTGAAAGAATTCTATTGCAATGAACTGTATGTGAGACACGCGGTGGATGACGAACCCGGAGAAAAACAGCTGGATTTTCATGTTCATGACAGGTGCGAGATCTACTATTTTGTGGGAGGTAACGCCCATTCCCTGGTGGAAGCATCGGATTATCCCCTGCGAAAGGGGAGCCTTTTGATCATGAGACCCGGAGAAGCGCACAGTATAAGGATCTTTAAGTCGGAGACTTATGAAAGGTATGCGGTGAATTTCCCCATCTCAGTGTTCGACTCTTTCGATCCCCGGCGCATCCTCATGAGACCTTACATCGACCGTGAACTGGGGAAGGGGAATCATTTCTATCTCCCCGGGCTTGAAGACATCTTTGCAAAGATGACGGAAGAAAAGATCGACGAATACACAAGATCTGTTACCATTACAACCGGGATCTGCCGCCTTATGGAGATCATTAACAAAGAGTTTGACTCGGGAAAACAGGTAAAGAGTGCAAGTCCAACGGTTGCGGAAGAAGCGGTTGCCTATGTCAATGCAAATATTCTTAAGGATATCTCCGTTACATCTCTGGCTGACAGGTTTTACATGAGTAAATCCGCTTTTTGCAAGCTTTTTAAAGAGGCTACGGGAGCTTCCCCCTGGAATTACATTACAGCAAAAAGACTTCTGGAAGCGGCAAACATGATATCCGAAGGTGCTACTGCCCTGGAAGCGTCGGAAAAGTGCGGGTTCGGAGACTATTCTTCCTTTTACAGGGCGTATGTTAAGCGCTTTGGGACAGGACCCAAGAGTAAAGCTGTGTCAAGATTAAAATAATTCCTTTACACATTTTGTGTTATGGTCTAAACTGCATGGTAAGGTTAATAAAACATTAACAGGGAGAAAAAGATGAAGATAGTAGTTTACAATGACTGGGATCATGTCCCTAAGGCAAGTGCGGAAGGAAATGAAATGGCTGTTCTTGCATGGAACGGTGAGTACAGAAAAGGTGACGCCCTGGAGTTTTCGGGGCTTGATGCAGGTCACTTCTACGTTGTAAGAGCGGATGCCGCGATGCAGGAAAGCCTTGTCCTTATAACACAGAGTACCGTGACTTTTCCCATTCCTTTCTATGAAAAAAAGGAAAGCCTGAATCCCGTGGCATTTTCGGGAAACAGACATTACACCATGATACGCAGGGCACGCGATTTTGAAGTTAAGGCATACAGAAACCTTGCGCTCAACACCTTCGACAGACACGAAGAATTCGGAGTCTATCCCCATGCCTACGCAAATGTGGAGACCAGAGGCGAGTCTGTGTTTGAAGCCAAGAATGCCACAGACGGGATCATAGCAGTCAAATCCCACGGCGAATGGCCCTACGAATCCTGGGGCATCAACCGGCAGGATGATGCGAAACTCACCGTGGATTTCGGACGAAAGGTGGACATCGATGAGATCAGGCTTTACACAAGAGCCGATTTTCCTCATGACAATTGGTGGATCCGCGGGACCTTCACCTTCTCCGACGGAAGCAAGGAAACTGTGGAAATGGACAGGAAGGTGGGAGAACCTCACATCTTTAAGATAGTGAAGAAGGGGATCACATCCGTAAGCCTTGATGAACTCATAAAGGCAGATGACCCCAGTCCCTTCCCGGCTCTCACCCAGATCGAGGTTTACGGTACGGAAAGCATTTGAGTTTTTAGGGCAGAGGAAGACTCTGTCCTTTTTTCATTTTTGTGCTGATGATTGACCAACAGGCCCATATATGATATAAATGATATGTTATGATAATATATCAATTATGGGAGGTCAGAAATGAGAAGGCATATGCTTAAAAGAGCGTCGCTCCTGATAGCGGCTGCGATGCTGGCGGTTGCTGCGGGAGGCTGCGGCAGCGGGAAAACGGATGAAGGGGAAGTGAGCAAGGCAGTTCCGGCGACTCAGACGCCTGTTGCAACACCCACACCTACAGAGGAGGATCTTGAAATGGAAAGAGAATACAATGAAGCCCTGAGGCTTAACGGAAATTCAAAGAATTACAACTTCAGTGACATTCAGAAACTGGAAGGAAATCCCATGGAGGGTAAGACTCTCTGCGTGCTTGGGTCTTCTGTTGCTTACGGCGCATCTTCAAACGGAGATGCAGTGGGTGAGTACTTTGAGAAGCGTTTCGGCTGCAAGCTTGTAAAGGAAGCGGTGAGCGGCACCACACTTGCAAATCTTGATGACAGTTCCTACGTTGCGAGGCTTTTAAACAATGTGACGGAGGAAAAGGTGGATCTTTTCATCTGCCAGCTTTCCACCAATGACGCAACTAAGAACCTTAAGCTCGGTGAGATCAGTGAAGGGAAGAATCTTTCGGACTTTGATCAGAAGACTGTCATCGGAGCCATGGAGTACATCATCCGTTACGCTCAGACTACATGGAACTGCCCTGTGGCTTTCTTTACGGGAAGTTACTACAAGAGCGAGAATTACGGCAAAATGGTGGAGGCTCTTAAGGCTCTCAGCGATAAGTGGGGCATATGCGTGCTCAACCTTTACGACGATCCGGAGTTTAACGACCTGACGGAAGAAGAAAGAAGCATCTATATGTCAGACGACATCCATCCCAAGAGAGCGGGCTACCGTGACTGGTGGGGACCGGAGCTTGAGAGACAGCTTCTGGACTATCTGAAAGAGAATACGAAGTAGGAAAGAACTTAAAAGGAAGGCTGATGAGCGACCTTCCTTTTTTTATGGAAAACATTTTCCGGGCAAATCTCATCTGTTTTTTATAGTAATATAATTTGATAAACTGTATAACTATAGTGTAAAGTAAGGAAATGATCCGAAGGATCGTAAAACACAAGAAGACAGCAGAAAAGTTTACTGCTGAAAAAGGTGAAGAAGATGAGAAAAGAGAAAGAGAAAAGGGTATTGAGTTTAGGCTTTCAGATCGCGTTTGCTCTGGTGTTTGTCCTGATGCTTGCGGTGCTGGAACTGAACAAGAACACTATAGTGGGATTTATTTTGATAGCCCTTGCGAGCGGAGCGGCATTCTGGTGCTATCTTAAGTTTCTGAATAACGGAAAGAAGCTGTTTAAAGCATTGTTCTGGCCTGCATGGTTAGCATGTTTTACGCTGATCCTGATCATCACATGGCCTCCCGTAAAGGCAGTGAAAGCAGTGGATTACAGAAACCCTGTGAAAACAGATGTGGTACACGTTCAAAACGGAGATCTGCAGGGTGTCCTGACGAAGGACGGCAAGGTTGAGATCTATGCGGGGATCCCTTATGCAAAGCCTCCCGTGGGCGAACTCAGATGGAAGGAGACTTACGATCCCGACAATTGGGAAGGTGTCCTTCAGGCGGACAGATTTGCTCCCATGAGCATGCAGCCCGTTCATCTCCCGATCTATGATTCCCTGGCCCAGATCATCGGCTATCATGATTACAGGATCTCTTTAAAGGACAACTACAGAGAGCCTGTGAGCGAGGATTCTCTTTACATTAACATCTGGAAACCTGCGGGAAAAGCGGAAAAGCTGCCGGTCATCGTTTACGTTCACGGAGGTTCCCTTAAAACAGGTCAGCCCTGGTACGCAGATTACAGCGGTGAAGGTCTTGCGAGAGAAGGAGTGATCGTGGTCAACATGGGCTATAGACTCGGCGTTTTCGGTTATTTCGCGGATGAGGAACTGATGGAAGAATCTGCGGATCACACCACCGGAAACTATGGCCTCATGGATCAGATCCATGCTCTCAGATGGGTACAGAAAAACATAGGAGCCTTCGGCGGAGATCCGGATAACGTTACCCTTGCGGGTGAATCGGCCGGCGCCACATCGGTCAGCGCCATCTGCGTTTCTCCTCTTGCAAAGGGACTTTTCAGACGTGCCGTTCTTGAAAGCTCCACAGTAGCACCCGTTAGGCCCACCCATTCCTTCAGGAGCCTGGAGGAGGCATTAAGAAGCGGAAAGGCTGTCAAGAAGGCATATGCCTGCGATACAGTGGATGACCTGAGAAAGGTGAGTGCAAAGGCTCTGCTGGCAGCAACGGAAACGGAACACCATGTGACAGTGGACGGATATGTACTTACAAAGCAGCCCTATGAGAGCTATCTGGCGGGAGAATTTAACGAAGAGGCTGTGATCCACGGATACAACAGTGATGAAGCTGCCGCATTTCTGATCTTTGGCGGTGCGACCATGAAGAATTACGAGAGCAATGTTCGCGGGTACTTCGGAAAGTACTCGGATGAAGTTTTGAAGCTTTATCCCGCGTCAACGGATGAAGAGGCTGCCGCAAACTGGAGCGACATCTGGGGAGCAGTTTTCTTTGACTACCCTCACTATTGCCTTAACCGACTGGAAGTAAAAAACAATGTGCCGGTCTACGAGTACTTCTTCTCAAAGGAAAACGGACGTCTGGGACCCTGGCACAGCGGCGAGGAAGTGTACCTTTACGGGAACATTCCCGAAGGATCCGGATTGTATGACGAAGCGGACAGAAACCTCAGCAAGGCCATGAGAAGTTACTTCCTGAACTTTGCAAAGACAGGAGATCCCAACGGCGACGGACTTCTTAAATGGGAGCAGAACAGGAATTCCGAAGATCTTATGGAGTTCGGAGACAACTACGGAATGATAAAAGAAAAAGAGCACGAACTCTTTGATATAATGGACAAAATGCAGGGATGGAATTTTTAAGTATTTAAGGAGAGAAAATGCGTTACCCGGGATTTTTACAAAAGAATGGTACTGTAGGGATCATCGCCCCTTCTTTCGGGGCTTCCACAGAACCCTATATTACAAGGACAGCCTTTGCGGAAAAGCTTTTTGAGAGCAAAGGCTACAGGATAAAAGAAGGCCCCAATGCCCATGAGAATAAAGGCATAGGAAAGAGC
>JAEEGK010007074.1_pt1 | contig 26807 bp, 19 predicted proteins | sample 8958771 | NCBI WGS metagenome assembly JAEEGK01 (sample SAMN16246547, study PRJNA631951) | gut metagenome | biome: gut microbiome; feature: rumen; material: SC-attached | host: Bos | place: Iran: Karaj | collected 2018-10 | reverse complement strand
ATCCACAATCCCCATCCCCATTTTAAATAAATTTTAATATTCAATATTTTATATTTTATTAAAAAAAATTTTTTAGTTTTTATTAATTCATTTTTATTTAATGTTATATAATTAATTAAATTTTAATTTTTAATTTTATTTTTATATTAAAATTTTTATTAAAATAATTAAAAAAATTTTTAGCATTGTAAACATAATATTTAAAGGCTTAATTAAATCAATAATTAATATTATGCCTAAAGTAAAATTAACTGGAGCAACTTTTAATACTAATGTAACAGCTACTTGCCATTATTCAAATGGAACCCATTTAACAGTTCCTAGTTCATGTCCTGGATATAGTTCTGGTCATGCAAACTGTCCTCCATCAAATTAATTCTTAAATGATCTTACTTCAATTATAGGATCTAAAAGTCCAGTAGGTCTAATTATCTGTTCAACTATTTCATTATTAATCTTACTGAATTCATATTCACCAGGAGTAGCTGAAGTACATATAACACTTTTTTGTTTTAATAAAAATTCTTCAAATCTAAGTGGTTTATTATCAAGAACACTAGGAAGGCCAAAACCATATTCAACTAAAGTTTCTTTTCTTCTTCTTTTTCAATTAAACATTCCATTAATCTGAGGAATAGTAGCATGACTTTCATCAATAAAAGTAATAACATCATCAGAAAGATAATCAAATAAAGTATAAGGACATTCTCCTTCTTTTCTACCATCAAAATGCCTCGTATAATTTTCAATACCTGAGCAAAAGCCAAATTCAGATAAAGCATCTAAATCATGTCAAAAGAAATGATTATTTATTTTATAAATTATCTTCTTTTCTGAAATACTTATAACTTTAATAACTCCATCAATTGTTCCTCCACATAATATTTCATCTTTATTTAATTTGCAAAGTGAATTATTTCCAACATTTTACATCTTTTACAAATTTAATATTTTCAAAAGTAATATAATTTAAAAAAGATAATCCTTCCCTTTCTACACAAATTAAATATTTTTCTTTACCTAAATATAAAAGAGAATCTATTGATTTCTGAATTAAAGGTGTTGAACTTTGTGCATATTTTATTTTTAGAGAATGAATAAATTGTAATCCAAAAATGACATGAATATACTATTATATCATTATTAGGACAATATAATATAAAGTTTATAAGACCATTTTTAATATCTTTTATCTTTTCAATACATTTAAATTGTTCCATATTTCTTTTTGACTAAATTTGAATTTCATTTGAACATATTGAAAAAGTGTTTTCATTTTTTACATTTAGACATATAACAATTTTATCTAATATTATTAATTGAATAATATTTAGATTTTTATCCCAAATTTTTATTGAACAATCATTAGATAATGATTTTTGTTTCCAGATGGAAGTATTGGGATTTGATTAATTGCTTCATTATGAACATTATGAAGATATTCTTTTATTAATATTGTCTATTCAGATTCATTCATTTTTTTATTTTCACATTTTTTGTGTATTTATAAAATTAAATTAGATTCAATTTAAAAAATATTAATTCTATTATATGTTATTTTTTTCATAAAAATGTATAATAAAATATAATAATTTATATTGTATATATAAAATAAGTATTTTTTAAATATTCATTAAATTATTCAATAAACTTAATATCTAAATTCTTTTTTTTCATTCATATTCAATAAATTTATTTTTTTAATTTTTGAAAATAATATAATTAGAGAAAAACAAAATATAATTTTTTTGTTTGAAATATAAAAAAAAATGAGCAAATTAATGATGATAATATTAATATTATTGTCAATTATATCAAAAAAATTATAATTTTAAAATAAGAACTAAATCCACTGGTTATGATTTAAAGTATAAAATAAGAAAAAGAATTGGAATTAATTCTATTATGAAAGAAATGACTTTATTATATAAAGAAAGTGAAATTTTTGATTATCATTGTTTATATTTTTGTAATGTTGAAGAAAATGGAATATTTAATTTAATTACAAGAGATAAAAGATTTGAAAATGATGTTAAAAAAAGATTGAGAAAAACAAGAAAAAAGAGAAATGAAAATTCTTACTATTCCAGAAGAAAGTGAAATGAGTGTTACTATTTGTAATATAATAGAGTTCTTTATGAAATGAATGCTGATTTTAATTATGATTAAAATCCTAAAGTTTCTTCTAAAGAAATGAATATTAAATCTATGAACAAGAAAATATGAAAATTCTGAAAGTAGTAATAGAAAACATAGTGAAATTCAAAGACAAAAGACAAAGCAAAAAGTCAAAGCAAAAATAATTAATATCAATTGTCACATATTGGTGAAAGTAAGTAAGGAAAGAAATTCGAAAGTGAGGATATTTAAGTAAAATAAATAATAATAAAAAAAAAGTTTGTATAGTTATTTTTGATTTTTTATATATTTATATTGATGAATTATTTGAATATTTTTTTTAATTTTTTTTATATATTGAATCAAAGATGATTATTAATTATTATAATTGAGATAAATAATTTTCAAATGATTTAAATATTTTCCTTCATCGAATATTATTAATACCAAAAGTTTCTTTAATATATATAATTTTGAATATTTACTATTAATTTATTTTGATTATATTATTGAATAATATAAATTTAAAATCATATTTTAAATTTTAAATTATATAATAATTAATTTAAAAAAAAGCCATAAAAAATTGAAAAATTAAAAATATAAATAAATAAAAAAATAAGTAATTAAAAAAAAAAAATTATTAACAGTCAAAGAATTGAACATCCCTATTCCTATTTTCAACTATAATTATACGAATGAACCAACAACAAGTATGAAAATTTTCATTTTATAAAAAATATATATAATATTTATATTTATAACATATTAAATCTTTTCCAGAAAAAAAATCATATCATTTTCATAATATACTCTATATATTTATAAAAAAATAAAATAAATTTTAAAAGAAAAAACATAAATAATCCATATTTAAAACTTACTATTTAATTTAATTTATATATTAATGGAAAAAAAACCTGATAAAAACCAAACAGATAATAACAAAGAAGAAAACAAAAATCCAAAAGAAAAAGAATTTGAAATTGAAAATCAATTAGATATTAAAGAAGATAATTATGATGATATTTCATTTAAAGACAACAATTCACAATATTCTTCAAAAAAAAGGAATAGAAATGATTCTATTAATTCTTTTCCTTTCTATGAAGAAATTGAAGAATTTAATTTATTCAATAATAAACCTTTAGAAAAACCAAAAAAAAATATAAAGTTAAAAACTATACAACACAGAACACATAAAACAAAAATAAAAAGTAAATTAAATTTCCTTAAAAAACTTTTAAAAAAAGCACAATTTCCATTTTATTTATTTTCCTTCCAAATATTCTCCTTTTTTTTATAAATTTAAATATTAACTATTATATAATTTATAGGAATGAAAACTTCAGCATTTCCAAAATTTTTTAATATGGGAAATTCTTCAATAATAAAGAAAGCTTTAGAAGAATTTAAATCAAATGATGAAAAGAGAATATTATCAGAACTAAATAATTTATGTTCAGAATTATCAATGGCAAGCGATAAAATTGGAGAAGATATTAAAATTGTAGATTTAATTAAAGAATTAATAAATTTATTAGATAAATTTCCATTTATTCCTGAGATTTCTATAATGTCACTTAATTGTTTAAATTATTTATTAGATATAAATCCAAACTCAACAAGTTCAATAATCAAATTTAATGGAGTCCAAAAAATTGTTTTAATGTCAAATAATGTTGAATCAATTGATGGTGTTGAAAGTGCTATAAAAGCAATTGAAAAAATGTCATATGAAAATCCTTATGTTTTAGTTGAAAAAAATGCTTTTTTGAATATATTATCATTTATTGATTTTTTTGATCTTCCTCTTAGAAAAACCGCTTTAAAAGCTTGTGTAAATATGAGTAAAAAAGGAAATAATTTCGAATTTTTTAAAAACCATATTGAAGGTGCTATTCCTAATTTAACTAATTTATCTAGATTAAATGGTAATTCTGATATAGAAAAAAATATTGTGGATTTAGCTATTCAATGTTTTTATAATATTATTATTGGAATTAAAAATTATGGTTATTCTCTTAATTATAATGCGTTTTGCAATGAAATTATTAAATTTGGTTTGCTTAATGTTTTATTGGAAAATTTTATTAAATTTATTAATTATGATTATGACATTGAAAACAATAAAAATTCTAATACAAGTAATTTTAGTGTTAATGTTGATACAATTAAAAATATTTTAAAAATTTTTGAAACACTTTGTTGTATGTCTGATAATATTACAAATTTATTACTTAATCAAAATATGTTAGAAATGATTCATAAAGTTATAAAAGATGAAATTAATTATACAAAAAATGATGGTTCAAAAGTAAATACTTCAAATACACATTCTTTATTTAATGAACTATTTAATTTGTTAGCTTCATTTTTTCCTTCTCAAATAAATAAAGATAATATTGGAACTATAAAAACAAAAATAATGTCAGATGAAAACAAACATTTTTATAAATTTTTCAGTGAAAATATATTAAGTTTATTGATTGATAATATATTAAATATTTCATCAAGTTCAACAACTTTAGGAGTAATTAAAATAATAAATATGTATTGTGCAAATTCATCTTTAGATTATATTAAAAAACATATAAATAATAACACTTTATCAAATACAATTAGTAAAATGCTAGATTCAAAAGATTCATCATATATAATTGAAGTTTTATCTTTAGTAAATTTAATTATGAGTAGAATTCCAGAATATTTTGTAATTTCATTTTTAAGAGATGGAGTTGTTGAAAATATTTCTAAATTAGAGAATGTTTCTGAAAGTTCTTTATATATTACAAATGATATAAATATAAATAGAATACCTAATAAATTTGATATTAAATTAGAAAATATTAATGAAGATAATGAAAAGAAAATTGTTAATTTAATTAGAATAAATTCAAATAATATCATGAATAAATTCTTTAATAAGAATAATATTAAACAATTGATTCAAAAGAGTAATTCAAATATTAACCCAATTCAAATTATTAATCAATTAAATGACTATTCATCTGAATTAAAAGACAATAAAAAGATAGATGAACAATTAATTTCTAATATAATTAACTTATTAATTGAAAATGAATGTACTTTTTTTGAAATTGAAAAATCTGGAATTATATTAAATTTAGCATATTATTTTGATAATAATTTTTTAACAAATTATCAAACTATTGAAGAAAGTAACACAACAACAAAAGTGACTTTATGTGGGAATTATAATAGAGATATTATTCATAGAATTCAAACTTTATATAAAATTTTAAAATTTAATGAAAATGAAGAAGGAAATATCGAAAAATTTATTAAATTACTTCAAAGATGTATTTCATCAATGAATTGTTTCAAACTTTTATTAAATGATTATTATAATAACATGAAAAATGCAACTTCTTTATTTTTATCTGCTTTTAATGGTTCAATTCCTTCAAAATTACATTCAAAAAAAATTAAATTTAAATTAAATTATAATGAAGCTCATAATCAAATTGTAATATCAAAAGAAGTAAACTTAAATAATAACTTTAAACAATTAATTGATTTATTAAATAAGAAAAAATGTCATAGATTATATTTTGAAACTAAATCCAAAATTGAAGATATTAAAAAAGCAATTTTTGATTTACCAAATAATATTAATTTAAATTTTGAAGATGAATTTATTGATGATTATGAAGAAGATAATGATTATTTCCAAGAAATTTTTAAATATTTTATACAAAAAGACACTAATGATAATAATCCAGAAAATAATGCTTTTGAAGTAACAGAAAATTTAATGCAAAAATTTGCAGAAAGAAGAATAGAAAGACCAAATAGAGATAAACATGAAGATTTAGAAATGGAAAAAATAAATTTTGAATATAAAAAAGATATTCAAAAATTTGATGTTGATAATTTAATGAAGAATTATGATTTATTATTATATATAGTTATGGGAGAAGGAGAAATCTTCAAAATGAAACCAAATTTGACTTTAAGTGAATTTTTAATTGATGCAAAAAAAAATCTTAAAAAACCAGATTTTAAAAATTTTTGTTTTGATTTCATTATAAATTTCTCATTTATAGAAAGAAAAAATATTGAAATAAATTTACCTAAAAGAGAAAATCAATTCACAATTTCAAAAGAAACATCTTTTAATTTAAATTCAGAAAATCAAGAAAATTTCCTTTTAGAAAATTATCTTTTTGAAAAATATTATTATACAAACATAATAAATAACAAAGCATTATATAATATAAAAAGAGCATCACCTTTTTTTTATTTATTATCATTAATTCACTTGTCATCGAATTTCTTTTCTGATTTATTTAAAGTTCAAAAAATAAAATTAACAAACTTTGAAAATTCTAAAATGACATCTTTATTATCAAAACAAATAAAAGATCCATATGCAATAACAAGTAAATCAATTCCTTCATGGTGTACAGAAATAAATAATAATTATCCTTTTTTTACTTCTTTCAGTAGTAGATATTTATTATTTAAAGTTACTGCATTTGATAAAAAAAGATCAATGACAAATTTATATATTTTCCTTAGGAATTTCTTAGGAGAAAATATTTTTGAAGATAAATCAATGAATAATTTAATTACAAATTTAAATAGGAAAAAATATAAAATTAATAGAAATAAAATAATAATTGATTCACTTAATTTAATGAATAATATAGGGAATTATAATGGTTATATTGAATTTGAATATGAAAATGAAACTGGAACTGGAATGGGACCAACATTAGAATTTTATTCTTTATTTGCAAAAGAAATCATTGAAAATAATAAAAATATTTGGTATAAAACTGAAGATTATTCTTTATTTCCACTTCCTTTAATTAATAATGAAAATGATAAAGATAAAATTAAAGATTTATTTAAAGTTATTGGTTATGTAATTGCAAGAGCATTATATGATGATAGATTAATTGATATTCCTTTAAATTCACTTTTTTGGGATTTAGTTTTAGATAGACCAATTAATTTAAAATCTATTGAAAAAATTGATAAAAATATTTCTGATTTTTTAATTAAAATTTATAATTCTAAAAGAAATTCAAAAATCGGAGAAAAAATTTTAATAGATAATCAAAAAATTGAATCTTTAGATATTTATTTTAATTGTCCTTGGGATGGGACTATAGAATTGAAAAAAAATAGTAAAAATACAATATTAAATGATAATAACATAGATGAATATATTAATTTAGTTTTTAATAATTTATTAATAGAAGGTCAAAGAGAAATAATAAAATCGTTTAAAGAAGGATTCAATATAGTTTTTGACATAAATTTATTAAAATCTTTTTCTTCAGAAGAAATAGAATATTATATATGTGGAAATGAAATTTCAGAAAAAAATACAAATGATGATATATGGTCATATGATAATTTAACATTAAATATAATTCCAATGCATGGATATAATAAGAATAGTTTAATATATAAAGGATTAATTGATATTCTTCAAAATATGAGTAAAACAGAAAGAAAAATGTTTTTATTATTTGTTACTGGAAGTCCAAGATTACCAATTGGAGGATTTAAAAATTTATATCCTAAATTAACTGTTGTTCAATCACAAAATTCAAATTTTAATGAATTTGATAATCCTGATTTACATTTACCTTCTGTTATGACTTGTCAAAATTATTTAAAAATTCCTAATTATTCTTCTGTTGATGTTCTTAAAATTAAATTAAATATTGCTATTGAAGAAGGAGGTAACGCTTTTCACTTAAGTTAAATTATTAAATTTAGTTTATTTTATATTTTATTATTTTATTCATATAAATTATAAAAAACTTATTACTTGTTTTATAAAAATAAAAAATTTTTTATGCATGATTAACTTATAAATCATTTAATTAATCATTTTTTTATAAGTAATAATATATTAATAATCTTCTTTTTCACTTTCATTTTATTATCTTCTTCATTTCATTTTTTGATAAATATTAATTATGATAAATCTGTAATCAATAAAGTTTTTTAATTATTCTAATTTACCTATTTTAAATGATAATTATAATTTTATTATAATCTATTGAAAATTTTTTTAATATTTAAAAATGAATAAAACAGAAAATAAGCAAGTTATTGTAGATTTATTTAATGGAGATAAAGTTTTAGGAACTTTAATAGAAGTAGATAAAATAAATTTAAAAATGATTTTAGAAAAGGTAACAAGGAAGAAAAATGGAGAAGAAGAAAAATTAGATAAAATAGAAATAAATAAATCAGATATTAAAGAATTAAAACTCGTAAATTACGAAATAAAAAAAGAAGAAATTCAAAAAAATATAAATGCAATTCCAGAAAATAAAATTCCTCAAAAAGAAGAAATAGGAGAAAAAGCATATGATAAAAATGAATCATTTTTTGATAAATTAACATCTATGACTCATCCAGAAGCAAAACAAGAATCAAATAATTATAACCAAAAAAATAAAGATACTTTTAATTTAATTGAAGATAAAAATAATCAAATATTTAAAAAGAATAATTATTATAATAATAGTAGAGGAAGAGGAAATAAAAATTATAATAATAGAGGACGAGGAAATTACAATAATAATAGAGGATTTTATAATAATAGAGGAAATTATAAAAATTATAGAGGAAGAGGACAAAGAGGAAGAAAAAGTTACAATAATTATTATAATAATAATAATAATAATTTCTTTAGTAATTATAACAATAATAATAATGATAAATTTGATGATAATGAAAATAATGATAATAAAAAAAATAATGATTTAAAACCTTATATTCCTGAAGGAGAAATTAAACCTGAAATAGAAAAAAATATTAATGATAGTTAAAAATTATATTAGTTATATTAAATAAAAATAAAATATAATAAATATTATTAATATAAAAATTAAAAATAAATCAATAATTTAATATTTTATAGTATAAAAATTAAAGGCATAACAAATTAAAATAATTAAAAAAAAATTTTTTTGAATTTAAAGTAAAAACAGAAAAAGAAAATTATCTTATTTTTAAGTGGGCTTATATTTAAAAAATATTAAAAAAGCTAGTAATAAAAAAACTTTTAGAATCTTCTTTTGCAAATATCATTAAAAGCATGCATAGCTTGAACAGGAGAATGTTTACTTGAACAGAAATTAGCAATGTGTTTCATAAATTTAAAATCTCTATCAATTTCCATTCCACAAGCATTTTCATAATATTTTACACTTCTTCTATAACATTCAAAATCAATTTTAGCATTATCTTCCATTTTACCTAATTTAAAGAATTTATTAAATATTTCAAAGATCTTTTGAACTCTAGCTTCAGCGGCAACTTCTTTATAAAAGTTTATTTGATCTTCTAAATCATTTGTTTGTTCAGCTAAATTTTTAAGATAATATAATCTCATATTTTCATTATTAACTCTAACATGATTATTTTCTTCAAGACTTCTAAAACCAGGAACATAACTTAAAATTTTTTTTAAAAATCCACTGCTTTTCTTTTGTCCTTGATAATCGATAAGAAGATCAGTTCCAATAGAAGTATCACCATATAATTGAACATGGCTTTTAACAGTATTTTTCTTAACAGTTTCATATTGTTCTTGAAGAGTTTCTTTATATAAATCAGCAGCGTCAGTATCTTCCATCCATTTAACAGAGTATTCATCTCCAAGACAAGAACCAATTAAAGTTCCATTTACTTTAGCTTCACTACCACAATAATAAGCCCATGAACTTTCACTTGGATTAGCAGCAGTAGTAGCCCAAATATTTATATTATCAGGTAATTTTTCATTGAACATTGAACCACTTTCACAAGCTTCTAAATAGAAAACTAATCTCTTATACATTTTCTTATCATACATAGTTTGTAAAGCATTGTTTAATTTATCAGCATATAAATATTCTGATGGGAAAGCAATTAATCCAACTCCACCATGATCAGAGAAGTAGATAAAGACATTGTCTTCAGATGTGGATTGAAGAACCTTACCACCTGCAGTCTCTGCATCACCTGTAATGGCTGCAACGAATTTTGCAGGAGTTACATCGCTACCTGCATAGTCAATGACTACTCCTGCATAAACGTCGTCTCCATCTGGTTTGTTGAATACCATTCCTGGGAAAGGATTACGTCTGTTGTTTGCAATGTCATCATAGGCAAAAGTTATTATGTTTGATTCAGGAATTCCATTGTTTCTGAGGATGTGATATGCGTGGAATATGTCTGATTGATGACGGTAGTTACTATATGTGTTTGATCCTGCTACCAATACTCCCCAGTTTGCACAAGAAATTGTTGCTAAAATGCATAGGAAAAGGAATTTGTTCATTTTTTTTTATTAATATGTTTTTTATATTTTTTGGGTTTTATAATTTTTCATTTTAAAAGATATCTTTTGAGGGAAAATTCATTATTTTTTATTATTTTTTTAGTTTTTTTTTAGGGAAGTTTTTATTGTTTATTTTTTATATTATATTAAAATATAATAGGTTATATAAATGTTATTTTATTTAATATTATATATTTTTTTCATAAAAAGAATTATTTAAGTTATCTTATATTAAAAATGAAAGACCTAGATATTACTATTGATGATAATAATAGTATTAGAGTATTACCTATTGAAAAATATACTGCTTCTCAAAAATTAAAAGGTGAATCAACAAAATTTGTTTCAAGTAAGAAATATTAAATAATTAAATAGAAATAATTCAATTTAATGATTTAATTAAATCATTAAATGATGTGATTGATAAACATTCCAAAGTTATTGAAAATGAAAAATTAAAAGCTTTAGGAAAAAGAAATCAATTATATGAAGAAATTGAATCAAGAGAAAAAAGAGAACAAGAATTAAAAGTTTTAATAAGAGAAAAAAGAGAAGAATTAGAAAGATTAAAAAGTCAAAGTGATTCATTATTAAAAATAGAACAAGAACAAAAAATGGTAATAGAAAAATTAAGTAATAATGAAGAACAATAATAAAAACCAAAAAAAAATTTTTATAAAAAAATAAATTTTTACACTTCAATTATTATAAAATTTCAAAATTATTATACTTTTAAAAAATAAAAATTTAAAAGAAAAATAAATATTTTATTTCTTTTCTTCTCCAACTAATTCATCTAAAATATTTTTTTTCTTAATGAAAAAAGTTAATAAAAGCAAACCTTTATTTTTATCCCATTTAGCTTCAGTTTTATCTTTAAAAACTTTATATTGTAAAATATGATTAAGTAAATATTGAGGAGTAGTTAAATGTACACTTTGTTCTTTAACTTCTAATCCAATTTCTTTTAAATTAGTGTTAGGTAAATAAACTTTCATTAATAATTGATCACATGAATTTGAAGAAATATCTTTATCAGATAAACCTAAATAAATATCTTCTGTTCCTACATTTTGTTTATATAATATTTCAAACTTTGGTTTTGGTCTATCATCTTCTTCAAATTTTTCTTCTTTAAAATCTTTTTCAGTCCAAATTTCATTTTTTGGTTTTGTTAATATTCTATGATTATATTTTGCTTCTATTTTTGTATTTGGAGGTGCTATTTCTTTTTTTTCTTTTCCATTTATATTTCCTGGATTTAATGTTGATTTTGTCTCATTTGAATAAAATTGATTTTCATCAACATCATCATTTTCTGTTCCATTTAATAAATTACTTAAACTTTGAATATCTCCTAATGAAAATCCTGTTTCTGACATTTTAATATATTTGTTTAAATATTTTTAATTTGTTTAAAGAGTTTTAAATTTATATTTATTTTTTTTTTCATTTATATATTATTTCAAATAAAGAAAATGTTGATTTTTCAATGAAATTATTATTTTATTTGAAAAAAAATCATTTTGAAAATTCCCAAAAATTAGCTGTATTCAAACTTCCAGTAATAAGAGTTTTTGTATTAATTTGTCTCATACATAAAATGTAACTATCATGAGCATGAATGATACTTGCTAAATTAACACAATTATCAATATTATATTGATGAATAGAACATTCATCATCACTAATAATTAATGTATTATCAAAAAGTAAATTCATAGAAACAACTGAGTGTTCAATTCCTATTCTTTTTTCAATAATCATTTTTTCAGTTTTAACAATAAATATAATTCTATTTGTTCCAATTGCAATTCTATTATTTGGTATTTCGATTAAACCATTCATTGAACTACATCTAATATTATTGATATGTTTAATTTCATCTAAATTATCAGGGTTATAAAAAATTAAAGTTCCCTTATTTGAAGCAGAAACTAATTTTTTATTTTGAGTTTCTAAAATTGAAAGATATTTTTTTTCTGATTCTGATTTTTTACTAAATTTATTTTCGTAAGGAAAATCTCCAGTCCAAATTTCAATACTATAAGAATTACAACAAATAATATTTCCATTATATGAATTTAATATTTTAAACAACATTACACTTTTCTCTGTTTGAATATTTCCAATACATTCATATTTTACAACATCAATTAACCATATTTTAATATTACCTAATATATCACCAGAAATTAATTTTTTTTTTATATCATTCATTTGAGATAAAGTTGAAATTGGAACAATATGACCTTCCATTTTAATTTTCATTTCAAAAGTATTTGAATCACATATTTCAATATGTTTTCCAATAGCTAGTGCATATCTTTTATCAAATAATAATAAAATATAAGAAGTTACTCTTGATTTATTATTTGATATTGTTTTTTTGCAAACTAAATTAGATATTAAATATTTATAATTTGAATCATCATCTGTAATTGAAATTGGAACATAATTATTATGTTTATCTTCATCTAAAATTATTGTTGGTTCATCATCTATGAATTGAAACAAGTCATTAAGTTGTACTTCTGATAATTTAACTTTATTATTTGATTTTTCATTTTGTTTTTCCATATTTAAAATTAAATATTCTTTTAAATATTTTTTATATTCTGATAATGGTTTTGAATTATCAAATTCTGTAATATCAAATTTACAAATATTTTTAACATTTTTTATTATTATGTAATTTAAATTATTATGTTTTAATTTATATGTATCTATTACATAGATTGCAGTATATAATAAATCTTTATTTATTTTATAAAAATTATTATATAATTGTTCTAATTCTTTTTTTTCATTTTTTTCACACATTTTAACATATTTTTCTTGAATTTTATGAATTTTAGTCAATATATAATTTTCAAGAATCCCTCTTTCTTCTTCAATTTTTTGAAATTCATCGTCTTTAATTATAACATCTTTAATATATTCAATATCTTTTTTATTATAACCATCATCAAGGCATTTGTCACAAATATTAACTTTAGAATTTAAAGAATAACCAATAGTTTTTTCATAATGAAGAAAACAATAATTATCAAGTAAATCTGTTTGAATACTTTCATGTCCTGGTTTATATTCCTTATGAAAATCAATACAAGTTTGACAAAAAATTAATTTACAAGATAAACAAAAAAATAATTGATTTACATAACCTTTTCCAATTGATGTTTCACATATATTACATAATGATGAATTAAGTGATATTAATCTAAAAATTTGTAAAAATTGTTCTAATGGAATATTACTTGATTTTTCGTTTTCTTTTAATGTACATTCACATGAATAATTTACTTCTATTCTATCATTTATTTTTACTATTGATATTAATGGAATTTGAAAACATGTTGAACAACGAAATACATTATTATCTGATATTTCTACTATATTATTATTTATTACTATTGATTCTTCAATAAATTGATCCATTATTAACTTTTTTATAATTAATTGAAAATAATTATTTAAAATATGAAATATTAATTTTTATTTTAAAAATATTTGGTCCATTCATTTGAAACATTTTTTAAAAATTATCTTATTAGGAAACATATTTAAAATATATAAATTTATATTATCTGATTTAAATTTAAATTAAAAAATGAATTCTGACAATCAAAGTAAAAAAGGAATTAATTCAAAGAAATTAATTTCAAACCAGAATGATTCTTCTTTTGGAAATAATAACAATAAAAAAAATGGAACTGAAAATCATAAAAATATTCTTAAAACTCAAAATTTAAAATATTTAAAAATTATTCCTGATGGAGAAGAAAAATTCACAACGACTCAAAAATATTCAACTCAAATTAATATTATTAATCCAATAATTAAATCAGAACCTTTGTTTAAAAAAAGTGGAGGTGCAGAATTTCAAAACGTAATTTCTTTTGGAAGAGAAATTTCAAATAATAAAGAAATAAATCATGTTCTTGAATCAAATATAAATAATCAAAATATAAATATTTCATATAATAAAACAAATAATAATGTAAATAATTCATCATTTCAAAAATATGACATTAATTTAGAAAATGCGCCAAAAAATTTAATCACAAAAGAAATCCATTCTAACCAAAAATTACCTGTTATGTTAGATATAGAAATGAAAGATAATAATATTAATAATATTACTTTTAATAATTTATTAGAAGAAGAAAAACAAGAAAAAAATATGGATGAAGATATTGAAATGAAAGATGAAAGTTCTATGAATTATAAAAAAAGAAATTCTTATAATAATTTAGTTTTTAAAGTCTCTCATGCACTACTACCTCAATCTCCTTTAAGAGAAATAAAATATATTAAATATCAGGAACAATATTATATTTTAGTTAAAAAAATTGCAAGAGGACTTAAAATAAAAACTAAACCTGCAAATTACAACATTTTTAAAATTGGTCAATATAGATATTTAGTAAAAAAAATTGCTGATGGATTAAGAAGAAAATTAAAAATAGACAAGGTATATCATTTTTATTATAAAACATTAATAAGAAAAATTGCAATGAAATTAAAAGAAAAATTAAATGAGAAAAATGTTTCTAATTTTTATTATAAAACATTAATAAGAAAAATTGCATTGAAATTAAAAGAAAAATTAAATCAAACAAAACTTTCAAAATTTTATTATAAAACTCTAGTAAGAAAAATTGCAATGAAATTAAAAGAAAAATTAAATCAAACAAAACTTTCAAATTATTATTATAAAACCCTAGTAAGAAAAATTGCAATGAAATTAAAAGAAAAATTAAATGAGAAAAGAGTTTCAAATTTTTATTATAAAACTTTAATTAGGAAAATTGGTTTAAAAATGAGGATTTCACTTAAAATAAAGGAAAGAGACCAAATGATGAATAATAAAAGATTAATTGAAGAAAGAAAAAATGATATTGAAATGGAAGACCAAACACAAAATAATTTCACAGAAAATGCATATAATCTTGAAATTTCAAATAGAATTAATAATAATAAATTAAGTTTTTCTAATCCAAATGATGTAAATATGAATATTAATTATCCTTCTTCTAAAAGAGTAAGTATTGAAAATTCCGCTTTAAATGATACTACTTTTGATATTAATGTTAATGCAAGTAATATTGAAAAATTAAAAGAATTAAAAAATATTTCTAAACAAAAAAATAATTATAATAATAATGATGATTATGAAATGAAAGATGAAATACAAAATGAAAATATAATTCCGCAAAAGAAAGAAGAAAAAATAATTGATAATAAAATTCTTCAAATATTAAATTCAAACAATCAAAACTCAGTAAGACAATTAAATATTATATCAAAACAAAATTCAGAAATAAAACCATTAAATATATTAAATCAAAATTCCAAAAAAAAATTATTCAATAATATAACTGAAAATTCTGAAAAAAAATATTTAAATATCACTAATGAAAATTATCTAACAAAAGGAAAAAATACATCAAATAATAAAAAAAAAACAATTTCACCTTCAAAAATCCAAATTAAAAAAAATCAACCTTCTTCAAATCAAAAAATTATTATGAATAAAATTTTAACACCCTCAAAAAATTCAATTTCAAATCAATTAAATTCAGAATATTTTAATCAAATTAATAGTAACAGTTATTCAAAATCAAAACCTGTAACTCCTTCTAAATTTGTTTTTCCAGGAAAAAAAGCATCAAATAAAAATAATATTAATTTTAAAGAATATATTAATTCTATTTCAAAGAAAGGAAAAATTATTGAAAGAGTTGAAGAAGAAAAAAATAATAATGAAAATCCAAAGTTGAATGCTTCGAAAATGAGATTAACTATTCAATTACAAAATTTAAATTCATCTTCACAAAATTTTGTACAAGATTTTGAGACATTTTTATCTGAAAGAGAAATAAAAATAAAAAATTTAATTCCTCATGAATCAGGATTAAATAGTTTAGGAATTTTATCTAGAATGGATTTTTGGTTTTTATTAATGGATTATTTAGTAATAAAATATAAAATAAATATTATCAATTATATTGAGATATATACTGAATTTTCAAAATATTCAAGAACTAAAGAAGAATTAGAACAATTTAAAATATTCTTTTATTCAAATTTATTAAGACATTATACTTCAGAAGAAATAAAATCACAATTGTATAGATTAAACATTAATTTTGATGAATTAAACATTGATTCAGTATGTAAATTAATTCCAGAACCAAAATTAAAAGAAAATTTTGATTTAGTGGAATCAAAAAGAATAAAAATAGAAGAAATGGAAAAAAATGAAAATTTCCATAAAAATTTATCAAAATGTATTCATAAAATAATATTAGAAAATCGAAATAATTTAATAATTGAACAAAATTTAAATTTTGAAATAAATAATAAATATAATCCCAATGATAATAATAAAATAGATTCAATAAATTCAATTTTAATAAAAGGAAAAGAAAAAATAAATATAGAAAAAAGAGATATTTCAACAAGTCCATTTTCAAGTGAAAAAAAAACAAAAAAAGAAATAGGAATATCTCCAATTAAATTAGAACAAAATAATAAAGATATTTCAACCTCTCCAATTAAGATGATTGATGAAGAAATTGATGTTAATATTAATAGTGATGAAAAATTAAGTTCTTCTTCTGAAAAAGAAAATTGTGATACTCCTAAATTTTCAGCTAAAAAAATTAATTTAGAAGATAATGATAATGAAAGTTTAAATAATAAAGTTGAAGAAAGTAAAAATTTTTTAAATGAAATTGCTAAAAAAATTGAAGAAAAAGAAATTTCTGATAGAGAAAGTGAAAATTTAGATGATGAAAAAGAAAAGAAAAATAATAAAAAAAGTAATAATAATAATTTAAATAAAAAGAAAAAAAATGATGAAAATGAAGAAGAAAGTGAAAGTGAAGATGAAGATAAAAAGAAAAAAATAAAAAAAAAGAATATAAATATGAAAAAGAAAAAATCTGTTAAAAAAATTGAAGAAGAAGAAAAAGAAGATTCAATAAAATCTGATGAAACTTTATCTGATGAAGAAGAGAAAAAGAAAAAAAATATTAATAAGAAAAGAAGTCCATATAAAAAAAAAACAAAAACTAAAAAAAGTGAAGAAGCAATTATTTTAAGTGATAAAAGTGATTCTGAAGATGAAGAAGAAAAAGAAAGTGAAAATGAAAATAAAAAAAAAACTAAAGGAAGAAAAACTCCAATTAAAAAAAGAAATCAATCAAAGAAAAGAAATAAATAATTAATATAATTATTATTTAAAAAATATATTAATTTTTTTTAATATATGATAATTATAACAAAATTATATCTATTTTTTTCTTTATTTATAAAAGAAAATATTATTATATTTTTTATATGAATAAATTATTAGATTTTATATAATTGAACAACATTGACATCCTTGGTTTTTAGATAGTCTTTTTGGTGTCCGCGAAGTATTAGAATTAACTTGAGATTTGTTTTTTATATTTGTATTTTGATTATCACCTTTTATATCTGTATTATGATTATTATTCCCATCTACACCATCTCTCACTTTTTCTTCAATATTTTCAACTATACAAACATTTCCTTGATTTTCATCAATGTTTTTTCCTTCGTTATTATTAACTTTTTCTTCTTCAATATTATTATTTTTTCCTTTTCTTACATCAATATCATCTAATGCAACAGCATCTGCAACACCATCATTAACAGCATTATAACTACAATCTTTTGTTTTATTATTAATATTATTGTTATCATAAACTTCTATTCCATCATTGTTTTCATTATTTTCATTAGGAGACCAATCATAAAAATAATCAATTTTAAAATTACTTTTATTTAAAACACTAACAAATAGATTTTCCAACATATCATAATTAGGATCTTCTTCATATTTTAATTCTCTAGTATATCTAACATAATCTTCGAATTCTTTTGGAAAACCTTTACATAAATTTTCAGGAGTAACTTCAATCTTTTTATCTAAAATATTACTATATTTATCATCTTTATTTTTAATTGGTAATCCTTGCCAAGGTAACTTTCCTAATAAAAAATACATTAAAACATAACCAACAGATTCTAAATCATCTCTTCTACTTTGTTCATAGCCATTTAAAGCATTAATTGATGCATATCTTGCAGTTCCAGTTAATTTTTTTTTTGTTTTCATTTCATTATGTTCTAAATTATCTGTTCTATATTTTTTTGCCAATCCAAAATCCAACAAAAATATTTGATTTTTCTTTTCTTCTAATCCTATAACAAAATTATCTGGCTTTATATCTCTGTGAATTATATTTTTATTGTGAATGAAGTTTAATATTTTTATCATTTGATATCCTATATTACAAACACATCTTATTGACATTTTTTTTGAAGGTAAACTTTGTAAAAGAATTTCTAAAGATTTTCCCATTAATTCCATTGTTAATATATTATACTCATCAGTAAAACCAAAAGAATGTATTAAAGGAATTCCAGCTAAAATTTTACAAATTTTTTATAAAATAATAATTTTTCTTACGTCCTTTTAAATAATTCATTATATAAGCTTCATTTTGTAATAATTTTTGCCCTTTTAATTTGCTTTCAAATTTTATTGCAAATTTTTTGTCTTCACATTCAGCTTCATATATACTACCAAAAGAACCCTGACCTAATTTCTTTATAACAGTATATTTCTTGAAAAAAACTTTTCCAATCAAATTCTCTTCAACACTCATTTAAAAAAATATATGAAAAATTAAATTTTAAAATATATAACTAAAAAAAGTGAATTAAAACCTTCAAAATACATCAAATATTAAAAAAATAAATTAAAAAAAATGAAAGCCCAAACTATATTATAAATTATAATTAACAATATAAAGATAAATGATTGAAAAAATATTATAATTATTTTCATTTTGAATCTATAAACAGTTAGGGTTAAAATTTATAAGAAATAAAGATTTGAAAGTGAATTTATTGTGATAGAATAATCTGATTTTATTATATGATGAAAATAGACATGAAAAATATGTTTATAAAGACTTAAACTTAATATTGAGTTTTAAAGGAATTTTAGATAATGAAAATAATGATAAAGATTAAAAAAATTTTAGAAAAAAGCAAAAGAAGTTACATTAAAATAAATATTCAAGATTATGTTATAATGAATGAAGAAGGTTAATAAATAAATCATTTTTTTTAAATTTTTTAGAATGAATAATAAAAATTTGTTTTTTTTGACTTTGTTAAATAAACATGAAATTTATTAAATTGATGTCATATATTTGGAGATTTATATTTACTGATATTTTAATTTTAATATAAATTATATTATTTAAAAAAAAGAAAAATAAATTCTTTTATATATTTAAAAAAAATTTAAATTATTTATATTTTAATTTATAATTTAGAAGCATCATCACTTTTTTTTAAATTTGTTGATTTCCTTAAATTGTGAATATAATTGCCAATAATAGGAATCCATTCAAAATAACCTAAAAATTTCAAAGCATAAGCTTTGAAAAATTCATAAATACCATAAATTTGAACACAGGCGCCAATAAATTTTAATCCAGTAACAATAAAAACTAAACCAATAATCAAAGCAATAGAGCCTTTAATTTTTTTTGCAAAAAAAAATAATGTTTCTTGTAATCCAACTAAAATATATAAACCAACCATAAATAAAACATTTGATAATAATAATAATGCTCTATCAAAAAATAAAAGAATTCCTATTCCATAGAAAATACCTGAAACTCCTAAAATTACTGTACCTAATTCTAAATTTTATTATATTTATTATTTTACTCTTATTATCATCCATATTTAAAAAAATCATAGTAAATAATATAATTAAAAATTTAATTAGTCTGTTATGTATATAAAGTTGTTTAAAAAACTTTTCTTCTGTACAATCAATAATATTCAATATAATTATACTTAAGATTCTTATATTTTTTTATTTCTTTAATTATTTTTTCAAATTTTTAGAATTACTTCTTAAACAACATAAAAAATAGACTCTAAAATAATATGTTTAAATTCGATTTAAGTAAAGATTGTTTACTTTATTTGATAAATTTCAATAATTTGATTTGATATTTTAATAAATGAATCATATTTAATTGAATAATTTTTCAAGCTAATTTTCAAAAACTTCTTTTTTAATTAATTATATTCTATTATTTGTTATAATATTATTTTCTTCTTGTGAAATTATAGTTTAATTTAAAATAGGAAAAATATTTTAAATTATGTAATTTATGTTGAAAATAAAAATATTTCATTATTATCTTGATTAATTCATTTTACTTCGTTTTCTTTTCCTCTTTTTTTAGAAAATTTTTAAAAGAATTAAAATTTTTTTAAGATCATTAAATTTCCTATCAGATTTGAATTTGTAATTTATAATGAAAAGATATACTTTAAAAATTAAATTATTAATATCTCGAGAAATTGAAATTTCTTTCTAAATTAGAAGAAAATATTTTTTTTAAAATATAAAGATTTGTAAAAGTATCTTAAACTTTTTCTGAAGGATCATGAAAACAGAACATTAATTTATTTGACAATCATCATTTGGAAGTAATTAATCAATGTCTATTTTAAATTATTATTGTTAAAACAATTTTTATTAATTAATTTAAATTATAAATAAATGACAGATTATGCAAAACTTATAAGCTCTGATTTAAAAAATATTTACCTTCCAAAAAATGTTGCTGAATTATCAGAATATTTAAGAAAAGAAATAGAAAGTAAATTTTAATAAATAATATTTAGAGGTCGATAGAGACCAAGAAGTTGAAATTAAATTTGATGATGTTCCTTTTGAAGTTTTAGAAGTTTTAGTAGGTTATTTAAATACAAAAGTAAATTTCAATTTAATTATTTCTATTAGTATTATTATGAACAAATGAAAGATTTAAAACCTGGATATAATGAACCTTATCCTATTCCTGAAAATCTTTCTTTAGATGTAAATTTATTTTTTTATTTTATTTTTTATAGATAGTTAAAAAATATTTATAAACCAAATATTTAAATTTAAATTATAATTTTTTAACATCTTTATTTTTGTTTAAATTTTAAAAATATAAATGAATTATATTTTTTCTAATATAATAATATTTAACTATTTAAAAGAGGGTATTAAAAAAATATGATTTTTTGGAAAAGAAAATTTAAAAATAATAATTCAATGAAACTGAAGCAAAAATAAAAAAATAAAAAAATAAATCGATGAAATAACTATAATCAATGTTGGTTTTGAAAAATTTTAATATAAGATAACCATAATTTATTATTATCATTGTATTCAAAAATAATATATATTATTTTTTTAATTTTATTCAAAAATTAAATATCTTAAGTTTTAATTATCTCATTTTTAAATATAAATATATTATAATTTATAAATATCTAAAATAAATTATTATATATAATTAAGGTTTATAGTTAAAATAATTTTCAATAGGAGGAGGAATATTTTGAGGAGAAGAAGTCATATAAAATTCTCCTAATTTAAAATCAGTATTGTCTATTTGACTAATCACTTTTGACTCTTTTTTTTCTTCTACTTTATCTGAATCAATTAAATTATCATTTGATTGTTCAGGAGAATTAAAATCATTAATTAAATTATTGTTATTACTTTTAATTGGAAATTGATTAATATTTTTTGAAGGTAATTTGTCAATATCTGGAATCTCTTTATTATTAAAATGTCTTTCAAAATCAAAATCGTCGATTGGGTTAATTTCTTTTTTATTAACTTCCTTCATTATATATTGATCATTATGATTTATACTGAATAGTTTACTGTCTGTACTTGAGTTTCCAATCGAAGGATTAAATTGATTTTCATTATTAATGTAACGAATCCAATTTTTATTCTTTATAACATTTTGATTATTATTCTTATTATTGTTCACATTTTTATTTATATTTTTATTCTTATTGATATTATAATTATTGATTATATTATTCTGATTATTATTGAAATTATCTCCTAATATTAATTTTTCATTGAATATACTTATAAATTTATGATATTTTTCTCCACAAGACATTAAATCATATCTATATATTGTTCTATTTATATCTTCTTCAATTCCTAAAGTTATTTCCATTAATTTTTCATCTTTTAATTCACCTCCAGAGATAGTTTCTATTAATTTATTATTTGCTTCTCTTAAAGGACTTAAAACTTCAGATAAACAATTAATTTCATTTAAATCTATCATTTGATTTGCCAAAGCAATATTATCTATAATATTTCTTTCATAATCAATTAATTTAGCGTATTTATCATCAAATTTTTTAAAATCTAAATAAGATTTAAGAGTTTCAATATAATTGAAATCTGATTGAGATTTTTTTAAATTATTATTATTATTATTATTCTGATTTATAACATCTGGTTTAATTAATTTATCTTCTTTTGGTTCAACAAAACCATCTCTGAAATTTGTCAATGTATGATTAAAACCTCCTATATATTCATTATATGATGAAACATAATTATCTGGAAATTTTACACCATTATTTAATAAATTATTATATACTTGAGAAAAATTAGGATATTCTTCTCTTTTATTTCCAAATTTTATCCCCCATTTTTTAATGAGACCTAAACATTTTGTTTTAATTTCTTCATTTTCTAATCTTAAAATATTAAGAAAAAAAGAAAAAAATTCTTTTGAAGAAATTTGATTTAGAATTAAATCATTTCCATAATCAATTAAATAATCTAAAATGTCCAGATAAAGTAATTGTTCTAAAATGGGTGGATTTAAAAATTTTGATTGGATATATTTTAATGATTCTATTAACCTAAAATATTAAATATATATTTTTACATTTCTTCATTATTTAAACAAGCTTTAAGCAAATTTCCCCATTCTTGTCTATTATAACCTTTAGCATAAATTATACTTTGAATAGAATTAATAGTTGTCATTTTAATTTTTATTTTTTTTATACAAATTAAGTTAAATAATAAAAAATTAATCATAAACAATTATAATATTATTTGCCTTATATATTCCAATTTAATTTTGATTAGTAAAATCCTCTTCATTATTTAAATGCTGATTCTTGTTGTCATTATTGTTATTGCCGTTATTATTATTATTATTATTATCTTCATTATTTAGATCACTATTCGCTTCTCTGTGTCTTTTTCCTATTGATTCTAGATTCTGAGCTTTCAAAACACTAAAAAAAATAGCCTTCTAAAAAATAAAAAATGAAAGACAAAAGTTTCAATTATTAAAGTATTGAAGTATGTTTATTTGTATCATTGATGTGATGATTTTGGAAGAAAACTTCAATCAAATATTAAATTTAATATATTAAAAGAAGTTTGAAATTATATATTATGAATAAATTTAATAAAATGAATAGTTCATGAAAAGAAGAAAAAAATACTAAATGAATCAATTATACAATTAGTCACATATTCTTGTGATAAAAGAAATTTAAATTTTATTATATTAATGATTATTTTGGCTTGATAATATAGATTTAGATAATTTTATCATTTTTGTTAACTTTCTTTTTGAATTATTATTTTTCTAATACAATTCATTTTATTATATTTAATTATTTTAAAAATTATATAAAACTTTTATTAAATAGATAAAATAATATTAAAATAAAATAAAAAAAATATATTTATATAATTTATAAATATAGAATTTATAAATATATAACATATATTAATATATAATAGAATAATTGAAAAATTTAAATAAAACAGAAGTTTTTCATATAATAATGAATATAAAAAAATATATTTATTATTTATTTTATTTTTTCCCAGAATTCATTTGATTATTTTTCATTTGCATTAAAATATTTCCTAAATTACTAACCAAATTATTCTGTGGATTATTGTTATTGTTCATAATAGGAATATTACTGATTAAATTTTGATTATTAATAGGAGGAATAATATTATTTATATTATTTCCACCATTTAAATTTGTATTATTAATATTATTATTAATATTAGGATTTGTATTAGTAGGAACCATTAAATTAGGAAAACTATTAGGATTAAATTGAGGAAAGATATTATTAATTGGATTTACAAAATTAGAATTGATTAAATTATTCATTACTCCTGGAAGAGGGTTATTAAATTGATTTTGTGGATTTACAAATCTAGGAATTGTCATTAATGGATTTGGATTTGGATTTTGAATCAAAGGAGCCGCAGTTTGATTTCCTGAAGACATCTTTATTAATGAATTTCCAGCAAAAGAAATCTGAGGTTGAACTGTATTTTGAATCAATGAATTTATTTGTGTTTGTTCTTTTTGAATCATTTGATTTTGTTCTTGATGAATTATATTTTGTTTTGGGATATTATCATTCATGTTATTATTATTTATATTTAATATGTTCATATTAGTAATATTTTGATTTAATTGATTATTTTCCATTTGATTGTCTTTGTTTTCTATTTGGATATTTTGATTTGGATTTATACTATTATTATTTGTGTTATTCGGTAAAACTGGATTATTTGGATTTTGATTATTTGCATTTATTGCGTTATTATATGTTAAATTTACTACTTTTTGCCCTGGTACTACATTATCCACATGAGTTGATAAATTTCTTCCTGAAACTTTACTTAAATATCTTATATTTTCCTTATTAATATTATTATTAATAACTGGATTTATCATTACTTTGTTTGTTGTATTGGTTGTATTTGTATTTGTTATTAACTTGTCATATTTTGATTTGTAAATGAATAAGTTTAATTTACTATTTATTTTCTTTTTTAATTTATGTAACATATTTCCTGTATTGTTGTTTATATTAAACATAAATAAATTATTTGTGGAATTTTCTTTTTCTAATTTTAAATAATTTGATGTATCCATTTTAATATTATCTAAATTATGAAAAAATAATTCATCGATTTTTTTATCATATTCATTTTCATTGGATAAGAGATACATTTTGTTAACCACTGTGGAAGAAATAATAAAAGATATTTGGCAAAATGTATTAAAAATTAATTCATTATTAAATATCATATTACAATATTTTTCAAAAGGTTCTGTATTTAAAAAATAATATTTTTTCCTTAAACTATAATAATCATATTTATTAATAATAGAATCATTCATTAAATTATTAATAAATAAATCAATATTAAAAGCATTCTTTCTTATATTCAAACTATCAACTTTACTTAAAAAAATTCTATGTTTTTTCCAATTTAAAAGTTTTTCAAATTCATTAATTTGGTTCTTAATATATTCATTAGTATTAGTATTCATCATCATATTATTATTATTATCTTCAATGTTTAAATTTTTTTTTTCAATTTCTAAAGGAAAATTAAGACCATAACCTTGTTTTTGATAATAATCATAATATTTATTTATTAATTTAAATTTTTCTGCAATTTTTCTAGTTTTTGGTAAAGGAACTTCTTTTATTTCTTGATTAATTATTTCAATTTTTTCTTTTTGAGAATCTAATAAATTTTTAAGTGTTTTTAAACCATAATAAATTATATCACTTTCATCATTTGAATAAAACCAAAGAACTTCCATTAATTGAGCTAAAACTTTACTTAATGAAATAAAATTTTCATCATTCGATTTTTTTTGTTCATTTAATAAAACTTTTATTAAATAATTGAATCTTGTTTTTGTTAAAACAAATTTTTTAATATCTTTATTTTTTCCAGTTAATTTTTCTGAATTTTCATAATAATATAAATCATAAAATAATATAATTACTAATTTACTTAGTGTCTTTCCTAATAAATATAAATATTCATTCTTAATTTTTAATTCTCTACTAGAATTTAATAATTTTGAGATTGTTGTTGTTAAAGATAAAATTGGGAGTAATAAATTTTGACCGTAATAACTAGAAGAAATATTAAAAAAAATATAAATAATTTTTTGAGTAAGAATTAATATTTTATCAATATTATCATTTTTATTATTTAATTTAGAAATATCAATTAACTTATTGAAAATAGTAAGAAAAGAAATACATTCTTTTAAAGTTTCAATAATATCTTTTTTTTCAGGTAATTCTTCAACTAAATCATATCTTATTCCAGATGAATAATAAATATTATTATTTGTTCTTTTACTATCCATTAAAACTTTTATTCCTTCTAATACAATAAATAAGATATCAAATATTATTTGTTTTAATTTTGTTTTTCCTACACTTTCTTTTATGTTATTTAAATTCTCATTAAATTCTGTTTTGAAATTTTGTTGTAAATATTCTTTAAAAAATGAAAAAATTTTTCTATATTGTTCAGTTACTTTATGATAAATAAATAAAAATTTATAATCACTTTTTAAAAATATTGTTAAAAATTTTAATATTTTCATCATTT
>JAEEGK010007072.1_pt1 | contig 26813 bp, 22 predicted proteins | sample 8958771 | NCBI WGS metagenome assembly JAEEGK01 (sample SAMN16246547, study PRJNA631951) | gut metagenome | biome: gut microbiome; feature: rumen; material: SC-attached | host: Bos | place: Iran: Karaj | collected 2018-10 | reverse complement strand
GAGCGCCGACGGAGTTTTTCTATTGATTCAAAGCGGAGCGGTGTACAGTAAGGACCACCCAGGCAGGGAGACCCGGGTGATCCCTTGTGTTGTGGTGGGTACGCACTCACGTACCCGGTGTGTGTGTTTATTATCGAAGGCATGCCCAAAAACATTCGAACATGTCTGTCGAATTCTTCACTACATCATTGTTCCAATCGCTTTCACGACTAGAACAAATCAGAATTCATGCGCATAAAGGCCGGCATTTCGTAGTCGATATTGCTTTCCTTGAGAGCATCATCATAGTTGCTCTGGTTGCGCTTAAAAGCTGGAGTCGAGTAGTCATTCTGTTCTGCACGCTGTTCCTGCTTAGCGTAGGAACCTGCGTAGTTTCCGTTAGACATCGGATCCGCATCAGCTGCAGCCGGCATTTCTTCGCTTTCGCGCAAAGTCGATGCAGTCGGAGCAGGAACCGTTTCTTCAGTAAAGCCGCCCTTGTTTGCATCAAAGTTTTGAGAAGCAAACGAATAATCCGGCTTGAACATAGCCGCAGCCAAATTCACCGGAGCAGACGATGCCTGACGCGACGGAGCCGCATAAGAGTTCGTCTGTGCAGCACCATAGTTCGGAGCCGAAGCGTTAAAAGCCTGCGTCGGAGCAGCGTAAGACTGTGTCGGGGCGCCGTAATTCTGCGTCGGAGCTGCATAAGCCTGAGCATTCATCGCGGCAGTCGGAGCAGCGGTACGCTGGACAGTCTGTGCGGAAACAGTCGGAGCGGCGGTCGGCATTGCGGCAGTCGCACGGCCTGCAAGAGCAAGGAAGTTCGTCGTCGGGCGCGGAGTCGCGGCCTGCACAGTCGGCTGAGCGGGAACAGACGAGAAACCTTGAGTTGTCTGGAAACCAGCAGCGTAACCACCAACACCAACAGGCGGAACATTTCTGTTCGTGCCACCGCAACCCGTCGCGATAATGGTAATGCAAACCTTGTCGCCGAGTTCCGGAAGCGTAATGTCGCCAACGATGATGTTCGGGCAGCCTTCTTCGCCCACAGCGTCGTAAATATGTTCCATTGCTTCGTTGTGTTCGAGCAAGGAGTAGTTTTCGCCATGAGAAACGTTGATGAGCACGCCAGATGCACCCTGGATATCGATATCTTCGAGAAGCGGAGAAGTGAGGGCAGCGTCTGCAGCGGCAACACCACGGCCTTCGCCTTCTGCCGTACCCGTACCCATGAGAGCGGAACCGCCCTTGAGCATGACCTTACGGATATCAGCAAAGTCCACATGCACAAGACCATGACGGAACATGATGCTGCAGATGCTCTGCACGGCATTACCGAGAATTTCGTCAGCCATTCTGAATGCTTCATCGACAGTAGCACTCTTGTTCGTGTTCTGGATGAGGTTCAAGAGCTTCTTGTTTTCGATAACGATGATGGTATCGGCCGCTTCGCGGAGAGCGTTAACACCATTCTGAGCCAAAGAATTGCGAACGTTACCTTCAAAGCGGAACGGCTTAGTGACAACAGCGACAGTAAGCACACCTTCTTCACGTGCGATGTTTGCCACAACCGGAGCAGCACCCGTACCGGTACCACCGCCTATACCTGCCGTAACGAACACGAGGTCGGCGCCCTTCATGGCGTTTCTCAAGTCGTCGATATTTTCTTCAACAGCCTTGCGGCCCATTTCCGGATCCATACCAGCACCGAGGTTTCTCGTGCTCTTTTCGCCAATGAGAATCTTGTGATCCGCAAGGCTCTGGTCCAGAGCCATGGCATCCGTATTGACTGCGTAGTATTCCACACCTTCAATATTCATCTGCTTCATGCGGTTCACGGTATTGCCGCCGGCACCGCCGACACCGAACACCTTCACCTTAGCGTTTCTGAAAGGAGTATCATCTCCCGTGATACGAGATTTAGCCTCGAAGTTGATATTAGAAAAGTCACTCATAGTTTATCTCCCTGATTTGAGTGTTTTATGTTGTTAAAAATAAGTCTTGATGAGATCGCGGAAACGTTGGATTCCCTTCTTGACAGAGACGGCCAACTGAGTTCCTGTTTCACGCTGTTTTCTCTCGCGATGTTTCTTGTTCGCGTAATACAAGAGACCAATACCCGTTGCATAAGACGGATTCTGGAAAGCTTCCTGAATGCCGCTCATGCCTCTAGGTGTACCGATATGGACCGGTTTCTTGAATACTTTAGTCGCAATATCTTCAATTCCGACAAGGTTGCAGCAACCACCCGTAAGCACGATACCGCCATCAATAACCGTATCCAAGTGGTGCTTTTCCAAATCCTTAGCCAAAATCTTGAATATTTCTGCAACACGGGCCGTAATGATACGGGCCAGAAGTTTACGAGAACAAGGGACTTCCCCACGGTCGCCCACACCTGGGACCGGGAAAGTTTCATCTTCAATCAAGTTGTTGAGCGAGCACGTGCCGTATTTTTTCTTGATTTCTTCCGCTTTCGACACAGAAACCGGAACTTCAAGGCACTTGCTGATATCGCTTGTAATAATGTTGCCGGCCATATCGAGCGATGCCGTATAGCGCACGGAATCCTTCACGAAAACGGCCACATCGGCAGAACCTGCGCCAATGTCAATCAAAGCCACACCGAGTTCGCGTTCATCATTCGTAAGAACGGCGGAAGCGGCGGCGAGCGGTTCAAGCACAAAGCCTGCTACGTTAAGCCCTGCACGGTTCACGCACTTGGCAATATCCTGGAGGGCGTTCGGGCGAGAGGTCACCACCTGAACTTCGACTCCTAAGCGACGGCCGGAATAGCCCTTGGGATTGCGAATACCCACTCTATCGTCCAGCGTATATTCACCCGGAAAGATGTGGATAATTTCACCCGCCTTGTCCGGGAGCGTGCTCGCTTGCCTTTGGACGTTGATGATGTCTTCTTCACGAACTTCATTTGTCGGAAGCGTCACCAAGCCCTTGTAACTGAACGAGGACACGTGCTTTCCAGCGATGCCCACATAGACATCACGCACATCGACACCCGCCGACGATTCAAGCATATGGACGGCCTTTTGCAATGTTTCAACGACGGAATCATATTCATCGGACGATTCCAGCGGAAAATCACCGCATTCCACGACTCGGACAGATTCGCCTTCCGAGATGCCGACAAACAAATTCACTTTCGAGGCACCAATATCGAGCCCGAAAATGTAGTCCTCTTTTTTGACTATTTGCTTATTGTCATCCATTGATACACCTCTTATCGATGTTTTTTATGTACGCAAAACCATGAAATCTCATATCCACCTCGCCAGCGCAAAGAAGATCTTTTCTGAATCCCTTGCCGAGAGCGTCATACAAAGTAAACAAATCCTTATTCCAATCCGTTGCAGGGAACATCACGCGGAATCCCACATCCTTGAAATAAACGTCAAACGATTTATCTTTTTCAGACCAGCCAATCTGCGATACACGATCATAAAGAGCCTTATTTTCCTTGCGCATGGTAAACAAGAAAGAAGCAGCCTGCTTGATTTTCCCGACAGATTCGTTTTCGAGAATCGGCAAATGGAGTGCCGTCATCATCGACATCGGAAGCGAAAGCCCTCTTTCGGAATAAACCGTTCCCTTACCATCTTCAAGCACCGATAAAATCGGCGACGCCTCTTGAAGGTGGATGTACAACGACGACGGGAACTTGCTTTCCACTTCGGCGGAATGAATCAGCGGAATCTGCAAGAGAGACTTCTTGACAGAGTCTGCATCCAATTCCGACATGAGCATGCCCGTTTCGACTTGAGCACTGCGGACAACATCTTCCCACGAAAGCATGCGGTTGCCTTCGATTTCGATGTACTGCAATTGCCTGAGCTTGAGCGGATTGATTTGCTGGAGATAGAAACGACTATGCCACAGTCCGGCAACGGCAGCGACAACGAGCAGGGTCAAAACCCAGCCCTTGCGCTTGTACCAACGGACAGCACCGCCTACGCGCAGCTTCGTCTGACGAGCACGCTTACGTTTGCGTTTGCGTTCGTTGTAGCCGATACGGCGACCGAACATGTTCGTACTATCCAAGGTCAAATGCTCTTCTCCAAAATCGTCTGGCCAAGTTTCCAGATGTTACCTGCGCCCATCAAAACAATCACATCGTTGGGCTTGAGCAAATCCTTGCAAACCGGAATCAAGTTGTTGACATCGCCGATAAAGCGGGCGTCGCGGTGGCCGCGGTCGGCAGCGCTGTTCGAAACCATCGCACCGGTCACGCCTTCAATCGGCTTTTCGCGGGACGGGTAGATGTCTGTCACCAAGAGCACGTCGCAGTTGGAGAACGCACTGCCAAAAGCTTCGTGCTGGTCGCGGGTGCGCGTAAACAAATGCGGCTGGAAAGCGACAATGATACGCTTGTCCGGGAACGCTTCGCGGAATCCGAGCAATGTTGCAGTCGCTTCGGTCGGATGGTGAGCGTAATCGTCGAATACCATCACACCGTTCTTTTCGCCGATGAATTCAAAGCGGCGCTTCACGCCTTCGAATGCAGCCACGGCCTTGCGGGCAACTTCAATCGAAATGCCTTCTTCCACTGCGAGCGCCACGGCGGCAGTCGCGTTCAATACGTTGTGACGGCCCGGAATCTGGAGCTTGAATTCACCGAGACTCTTGCCATCGTTCAAAATTTCAAATTGCGGATAACCCTTCACGAACGTGAGGTTTTCGACGCGGTACTTTGCCTGACGCGTAAAGCCGTACGTAATCACAGGCTTCTTGAGGTGCGACAAAATCTGCTGCACGTTCGGATCGTCGAGGCACACAATCACCTGTCCGTAGAACGGAATCTTGTTTGCAAACTGCGTGAATGCGTCCTTGATGGCATCGATGTTTTCGTAAGTATCGAGATGGTCGGCATCGATGTTCGTGATGATGGCCGAAGACGGCATCATCGAAAGGAAACTGCGGTCGAATTCATCGCTTTCGGCAATGAGGTAATCGCCGTGGCCCACCTTGGCGCCACTGCACTTGCCCTTCACGATACCACCCACGATAATCGTCGGGTCAAGGCCAGCTTCTTCCCAGATGGCGCCGACAATAGAAGTCGTCGTGGTCTTGCCATGCGTACCGGCAATGGAAAGCGTGTACTTGAGGCGCATCAGTTCACCGAGCATTTCAGCACGGCGAATCACCGGAATGCGGCGGTTACGGGCTTCGACAAGTTCTGGATTGTCATACGGAATCGCGGAGGAATAAACGACCAAGTCCGCATCTACAACGTTTTTCGCTTCGTGCTTCGGATCAATGCGAATGCCAAGGCCTTTCAAGTAATCAATGACAGCGCCTTCGCCCATATCAGATCCCGTCACCACAAAGCCGTTTTCGTGGAGCACTTCGGCAATACCCGACATACCGGCACCACCGATACCCACAAAATGAAGGCGACGAACACGTTTACAATCATTAATCTGCATTACGTTCTCTCCATATCCAGAATAATTTTCGCAATCTGGTCGGCGGCATCCGGCATACCCAGCGTTGCAGCCGCTTCACCCATCTGCTTCAAGCGCTCCGAATCGTAAAGGAGCGATTCTACCTTGTTCCAAAGATCATTCGGTTCATCATCGAGTTCCACAAGGGCAGCACCCGCCTTTTCGACAACGCGAGCGTTATGTTCCTGATGGTTTGCTGTCGCATGCGGGTACGGGAGCAAAATAGACGGCTTGCCAAACGCAAGAATTTCTGCAAGTCCCGAAGCACCCGCACGGCTGATAATGATATCGGCATGCTTCATGTACGCATAAATGTTATCGAGGAACCCACGGACAGCGACGTTCGGCAAAATGCCCAAGCGTTCGTTAATGCCATCGACATTCTTCACGCCCACTTGCCACACCACGCTAATATCTTCGTGAGCGGCAATACGGCCAATGCTTTCTTCAATCTTGTTGTTAATCCCTACGGCACCTTGAGAACCACCGACGATAAACACCGCCTTGCGGCCTTCACGAAACTCAATCGGGCGTGTCAAAGAATCAGCTGCCGGCAAATCGCGAATCGGATTGCCGAGAATGCGAGTCTTTTCAATCGGGAAACCCTTCATTGCCTCTTCAGATGTCACAAAAATCATCTTGGCATAACGGGAACCCACTTTATTTGCAACACCGGCAACGGCATTCTGTTCCTGCAAATACACAGGAATGCCCATCGAACCTGCGGCAAGCACAATCGGGAGCGACACATAGCCACCCGTCGCCACAACTACGTCCGGATTCACCTTCTTCACGACGCTCTTTGCACGTCCCAAGGACTTCAGCAAGTTGAACGGCAAACTCAAATTCTTGAGGAACGGACCACGATGCAGAGGAACTGCCGAAATATATTCATACGGCCAGTTCTTTGCCACAAGGCGTTCTTCCATGGAATCCTTACGGCCTGCAAAGGTTATTTGAGAGACACCCATCTTCTTCAAACTCTCGGCAATTGCGACTGCCGGGAAAATATGGCCACCAGTGCCACCGCAAACAAAGAGGAATTTTTTCATGTAAATCTCCTTCTTGCTCCAAAATTCGCAACCCGTCCCATGTCAATAGATACAGGACTGCTCATATAAGGTTCGCGAATACTCTTGCCGCTCATCGGGCGAGAAATATTCAACAAAATTCCGATAAACGCCGCCGAGCACAGCAAGTTCGTTCCACCAAAACTGATAAACGGAAGCGGTTGCCCTGTCGCCGGGATAAGCTTGACGCACACACAAACGTGAATGACAAAATTCATGAAAAGCGAAGTCGTCAAAGCGACCGCCATGTACCGGCCAAAGCGAGTCAGCGAAGCCTTTGCAATGTTGTACCCCTGCGAGAAAAGAATCGCAAAAGCAACCAGGACAAACAACGTTCCGACAAAGCCAAATTCCTCGCCAATCACGGCATAGATAACATCCTTATGCGCTTCGGGCAAGAACCCTAATTTCTGTTCGCCCATACCGATTCCCGTTCCAAAAATGCCACCATTACCAAGGGCCGCAAGAGCATGATCAATCTGATAGTGCGAACCTTGCTTGGTTCCTTCGTTAGAGAAAAATGCAAGGATACGACTACGGGTATGTGACGTACAAAGCATCGCAAGAATTCCCATCGGAACGCTAATCAACACGCTCAAGCCTATATACTTATAATTCGCCCCCGCAACCAGAAGAATCACAAGCAAAAGCACGCTGAACATAATCAACATCGAAAAGTTCGGCTGACAAATCAATAGAATCGCCGCAATGGAGAACGGAATCAACGGCTGAATAATCGTGCACTTGAGCGACGTGATATCATCACCCGCATCTGAAAGTTTCGAACAAATCCACGCCACAAAACCGAACTTCAAAATTTCAGACGGCTGGATGCCCCAAATCCAACGGGAAGCACCATTCACTTCGCCCCCCGATATGGTAGCCGCCAACGTAAGAATTGCACCCACACCAAAGATAAGGCGGGCAGTCACCTTCCACAAAGCATAGTCAATTCGAGAGAACAGAGCAATAATAACTACAGACGCAATCACCTTGGTGACATGGGCTTTCAAATAATATTCTGGAGGCAAGTTGTTTCTTGCAGCCACGGATACAGATGCCGAATAGATAACAGCTATCCCAGCGCACATCAATACCAATGTGACGATAAACAAAAGCTTGTTCATTCCTGAGGACTGAGAATTCGACATCTTACCTAAAAAACCTTACCTTAAAATTTGAGTACCGGCACCATGTGGAGGAGCGCTTCGACCACTTGTTCCAAATGCATGCCGCGACTCCCTTTCACCAAAAGGACATCGCCTTCCGCGACGATTTCACTCAAACGCGTCACGACTTCGGGAACAGTCTCGAAGTACTGCACATTTTTCATGCCACGCGCTTTCGCCCCTTCGACGTACTTTTTCGCTTCCTTGCCTACCGCAAGGAGCATGTCAAAGTTCATTTCCGGTACCATCGCGCCAATCTGCTTATGCAAATTGCCACTTTCCTTGCCGAGTTCGAGCATATCGCCAAGCACAGCAATACGCTTGCCTTCAAGTTTCATATTGCCAAGCGTCTGGAGCGCCATCTTCGTCGAAGAAGGGTTCGCGTTATAGCAATCGGAGACAATCTTGAAACCGTTCGCTTCCTTGATTTCCATGCGCATGCTTGTGGATGTAAAGCCAGCAAGAGCTTTTGCTATATCCGCCTTCGGGATGCGGAAAGCTTCGCCCACGGCAATCGCGGCGAGAGCATCGTAAAGGTTATGGTCGCCCGGAACGTTCAGCGTAAAGTGCGTACGGCCCACATAAAAGTCGGCACAAGAATTTTCGTTCCACTTGAGTCTTTCGGGCTTGACGACACCGCGACGCACACCGAAAGTCACCACCTTGTAATTCTTGGTGGTCTTCACTTTGCAAAGGCGTTCATCATCGGCGTTCACGATGAGCGTGCCGCCCTTCTTGAGGCCAGCCGTAATGTTGATTTTTTCATTGAACACGCCATCCAAATCACCGAGGCGTTCGAGGTGGCTTGCACCGATGTTCGTAATCACGGCGACATCGGGTTCCGTTGCCAGAGAAAGCGGACGAATTTCGTCCGGGCCGCTCGTGCCCATTTCGACAACAGCCGCTTCGTGACTATGCTTCAGCTGGAACAAAGTCATCGGCACGCCGATATGGTTGTTGAAGTTCCCCTGCGTCGCATGGGTGTTGTACTTCATCGAAAGCACAGCCTTCGTCATTTCCTTCGTGGTCGTCTTGCCGTTACTGCCGGTAATGGCGACTTTCTTCAACTTGAAAAGTTTTTGATAGCCCTTGGCAAGTTTCAAGAGAGCCTTAGTCGTATCTTCGACCGGAGCGTACATCTTGAAATTCGGATCGATAGCAGTTTCGTTCACAACGCTCATCAGAGCTCCATCCTTTTCCATTTGAGATACAAACTGGTGGGCATCAAAACGGACACCCTTAATCGGCCAAAAGACAACACCTTTGGCACTTTCACGAGAATCCATGCAAAGATTCACCTTGCGTTTCAAGGTGCGAGCCGGAACACCGACCGCTTCGGTTTCCAGAATCTTTAGCATTTCGCCAATTGTCAAATCAAGCTTTAGCATTGTTCCATCGCCTTCATCGCAATTTCACGATCGTCAAAATGATGTTTGGTCTTACCGATGATTTGGTAATCTTCGTGACCCTTGCCCGCAATCACAAGCCAGTCGCCGTTCTTGAGTTCCGCACAAGCACGGTTAATCGCTTCTTCGCGGTTTTCAACAACTTCAAACTTGTCCGTCGTCATTCCCGCACGGACATCGGCAATAATCGCCGACGGATTTTCAGTACGCGGATTATCGGAGGTAAGCCAAGCCTTGTCTGCAATACGTTCAGCAATGGATCCCATGATGGGGCGTTTCGTCTTGTCGCGGTCACCACCGCAACCGAACACGCACGAAAGCTTGCCGCGGCAGAGGCTGCGAGCCGTGTTCAGCACACGTTCAAGAGCATCCGGCGTGTGGGCGTAATCCACAATCACGTGCTTGCCGTCCTTGTTCCAGACCTTTTCAAAACGACCAGGAACGCGAACCGCAGCAATCGCCTTGCGCATCGCGTCTTCAGGGATGCAAAGCGCATCGGCCCAAGCGAGCACCAAAAGCACGTTATCCACGTTAAAGTCGCCGCAGAGCGGAGTTTCAAACTTTTCTTTCGAAATTGCAGGAAGCGTAAATTCAAGGCCGTCTTCGGTGTTCTTCACATCGCCAAACGGCTTTACGTCAGCCTTTGCCTTGCCGAGTCTCGAAACAGCGACCTTGCGGCAATCGAGACCGTTAAAGAGCTTTTCGCCATGCTCATCGTCGATGTTGATGACGGCCACGCCGTTATCGGCGAGGTACTTCGTGAACAACAACTTCTTTGCTTCGAAGTACGCATCCATCGTCTTGTGGTAATCGAGATGGTCCTGCGTCAAGTTGCTAAAAAGCCCACTCTTGTAGCGGATTCCCGCCACGCGCCCTTGATGCAGCGAATGCGAAGACGCTTCCATCACGAGGTCCGTGCAACCCGCTTCAACTGCTTTTGCGGCAAACGCGAACAAGTCGAGCTGTCCCGGAGTCGTAAGCGTCGCCGGAACAGACTTGTCGCCCACCTTGTTCAAAATCGTGCCGAGCAAAGCCGTCTTGCGGCCTGCCGCTTCGAGCATCGCATTCATGAGGAACGCACTCGTCGTCTTGCCGTTCGTGCCCGTGACCGCATGGCAAGTCAACTTGCTGAACGGATCCTTGTAGAAAATCTTTGCAGCTTCAAGACGTGCCGCCTTGACATCGGAAACTTGAATCCACTTGGACGTAAGCCCTTCCGGGGCCATCGTCTCACCCACGACTGCAACAGCGCCAGCGGCAATCGCACTGCGAGCGAAGGCTTCAAATCCTTCCGCTGGAATGGAGAAGAACAAATTCCCCGGTTTCACACGGCGGGAATCATCACAAAGCCCCGTCACGGACAACTTTTCCATAAGTCCTTCCGAAATCATCAGCTTTTCTCCTTTAGAGTCAACTTGCACACGACACCCTTCTGCAATGCTTCTTCTGCCTTGGGTTCCTGGGCAACCACACGACCCTTTCCTGTATATTCAACATTCATGCGGATGTTCCCCATCACTTCGAGAGCATCCTTCAACGAAAGACCTTGCAAGTTCGGCATTTTGCTTGCCACGGCGTTGCCGACCAAAAGCGTTTTCTGAGCGGAACCGTCCGAATCGATTCTTTCCGAAATCACACGGTAGCCCTTCCCTTCAAAGCGAACGGAACAGTGATTCTTCTTGACGTAATCCTTTGCCGCAGCCGTCGTCATTCCTGCAAAATCCTTATCGCAAGGCGTCCCCAGCTTCACTTGCTTTAAGTTATGAGCAATCGGCGAAAGCGACGGATGGTAATAGATTCCTTCCATGATGCGACGGAAGATCGGGCCCGCTGTAAGACCACCCACGTGTTTTCCTTGCGGGTCGTCCACGAGCACCAAGCAAACAAAGCGAGTATCTTCGGCAGGAGCAAGCCCGATGAAAGATGCCACCTGAGAATTGCGGTCGTAAGAGCGAGTCGCTGCATTATACTTTTCAGCCGTACCCGTCTTGCCGCCAAACAGCACATCAGTGAGCTTGTGCGAAGCCACGCGCTTTGCCGTACCGCTGTTCACCACGCGATTGAGCATCTTGCGGATTCTCGAAGCGGTCTTTTCCGAAATCACGCGACGCAGTTCCACCGGTTTAGTCTTTTCGACGACTTCGCCCTCGGAATTGCGCCATTCCTTCACAATCTGCGGACGCATGAGAAGTCCGCCATTTGCGATAGCGGCATAAGCCATCACCATCTGAATCGGCGTCGTCGATACAGCGTGGCCAAAGCCCATCGTCTTTAAGGTTCTGTCATCGCGAGTGAGTTCCGCCGGAGTCAAAAGCCTTCCGTTTTCTTCGCCATCGTAATTGTCAAACGCTCTCGTACCGATGCCAAACGCGCGCGCCATTTTGAACAAACGCTCCGCGCCCACTTCGGAGGCAATCTTTGCAAACACGATATTCGAGGACTGCACCATCGCTTCGCTCATGTCCATATCGCCATAGACGTGCGTATCGCAAATCTTTTCGGATTTCGGATTCCATTGCCAGCAGCGGCCTTCGTTTGCAAAAACTTTTTCAGGGCTAACCGCACGATTTTCAAGAGCCGCAGCCGCAGTAATCACCTTGAACGTCGAACCCGGTTCGTATGACATCGAAATGATTTCGTTTTTCGCCATGCGGCCAAGACCCTGGATTTTGGAGTTCGGGTCAAACGTCGGGTAGCTCGCCATCGCCAAAATTTCGCCCGTGTAAGGATCCACGACAACAGCACTCGCGCTCGTCGCCATGAATTCAGCCACGCCATCCTTCAAAGCTTTCTCGACAATTTCCTGCATGTTGCGGTCAATCGTCAAAACAAGATTCAACCCGGACTTCGCTTCGACCACCGTCTTCGAGCGGTAATAAACTTCACGATGCCCTGCATCCTGGACACTCACGCGAATTCCTTCGTCACCACGAAGGTTTTCATCGTAAATTTTTTCCATGCCCATGCTGCCGCTGCCGTTATAACCGACCTTGCCCACAATCTGCGATGCAAGGGAGCCTTGCAAGAACAAACGGCTATAACCCAAATTGTCGCTCGTATCGCGCATGCTTTCGGCCAATACAACGCCATTGCGGTCCATAATCGAGCCGCGTTCTGCATACAAATTCTTTGTACGCGTCACCATGGACTTTGTATTCACTTGATAGACACTGCGGTTCATGACCTGGATGTCAAAGGTCTGCAACACAAGTACGCCAATCGTGCAAAGCACAAGGCATTTCAATACGAACAGGGGATCTACGCTGTACTTATTATTCATTCGATTCCCCTGTCACCATAATTTTCATCGGAACATCGTAAAGCCCAAGTTCCGCACGTTCCGCAAAATCCGCAAGATATTCCAACGAAGTCAACTTATTGATTTCGAATTCCTGCAAAAGAATTTCGCGATTGAGCAAATTCACCTTTTCCCGAAGCCCATAATAAGTTCCGTACAAACGGTTAATGCAATTCTGCAAATACACTGGGGCCATACAAACTAACAAACCCATAAGTGCAAGCGGCATCACGCTTCCCAAGAAGCCATGTTTTTTCGACTTTACGGATTCATTCTGCACATTATCGATCATACTCTTTCATAGATCCTTAACTTTGCAGAACGAGCCCGGCTGTTCCTGTTAATTTCTTCGGCCGAGGGCAAAATCGGCTTACGATTCACTTTCTTTAAGCGCTGGTGATTGCCACCGCATGTGCAAATAGGCAGATTTTCGGGGCAAATGCACGCTTTTTCAAATTCCGCCGCCGTTTCCTTGACGCAGCGATCTTCGACGGAGTGGTAGCTCATCACGACCAAACGACCGCCCACCTTGAGGCAATCGACTGCGGCACGGATGCTATCTTCAATCTGCTTGAGTTCGCCGTTCACTTCCATGCGGATTGCCTGGAATACGCGGGCCAAAAGGCTGTTCGCGTCACGACGCTTGTCCGGGAACACCGCTTCGACAACGGCCTTGATGTCGCTCGGCAGCACATCGCGACCTTCGGTGGTAATTTCTCCCACTTTTTCCTTGATGCGGGTCGCAAGCTTGAACGCGCGATCCATATCGGCATTTTTGCGGAGAGCCGCAGCGAAATCATCTTCGCTCACCGTGCGGAGCCATTCCTGCGCAGACACATTTTCGCGGCGGTCCATGCGCAGGTCGAGCGGATTGTCGCCCACGAACGTAAAGCCACGACCGGAATCATCGACCTGATGACTGCTAATTCCCAAATCATAAAGCACACCGTCAAGCGTATCCGGCTCAATTTCACTGCCCAGTTCGCTAAACGGAACCGGATGGACAATAAACTTTGGAGCGACACCGGCAAGGCGCTTCGTCGCAAAAGCCACCGCTTCTTCGTCACGGTCAAAAGCGTGGAGCGTACCTTCGGGGCCAAGCTTTTGGGCAATAGCGTAGGAATGACCGCCACCGCCAAGGGTGCAGTCCGAATAAGTACCGTTCGGCTTGAGATTCAAGCCTTCAAGGCATTCCTTAAGCATTACAGGATCGTGGTAGAATATTTTCCCTGCGATACCAGCGACCGCTGCTTCGGAAATTTCATTTATATGAACTTGCTTACGGAGGTTCTTATCTGCCATTTGCTCCCTCCGTCAAACTTTCACCATAGTACGCGGCATCGAATGCGTCGATTGCTTCTGTTGTCTGCAATCCATACTTTTCGTTGAAGCGTTGTGGATTCCATAATTCGAGAGTTTTTCCGCCAGACTGCACATAAAGAACTTCATCTTTAAGGCTCGCAAACTCCAACAAATTTTTGGGGAGTAAAATGCGGTTCTGACCATCCAGCTCCACGACTGTGGGACATAGACCTCTCCGAACTAGGTCGGCTTGACGGCGGTCGGACCTCGAGTCGAGGTCCGCCATGAACTTTTCGTATTCCGGCACAGTAAATAACCGAAGAGTTTGAGCAGGGCCACGCGTGACCACAAACTCGCTCCCATCAGTTTCCAGCAGCTGACGACGGAATTCCCTAGGGAAGGAAGTCCTTCCCTTTCCATCGATAGCCGTCTGGGCTTGACCTATGAAAGACGTTAAGTTCATACTAGTTTTTGGGTTTTTCTGCCACAACACTTATCACACGTGGAAAATATACCCACTTTTCCACACTACGGCAATACATGAGAATACAAAACTTAAAATTTCCATACTTTTTTTATGCCTGCAAAGTTTTTTTAACCAATTTATTGCACATTTGAGCAATTTTCGTTGGTTATTAGTTATAAGTCACTGGTTATTAGTCATTGCTCACAGCCCATAGTTCACCACTAAATTTCCCCTTTGATATGGGGTCCCCTTTTTGTATCTTTACCTCTCGGTGTATGGACTATATATAGTGTGTGAGATAAGGAGCTTATAATGAAAAAGCATTTGATTTCGACGGCATTGCTCGCCACGAGCGCTTTTGCCGCATCTATCACGGTGGATCCCGCTTCCACGGCACAGAAGGTCGTCGGTTTCGGCGCAGGTGCCGCTTATTACCAGAGCTGGATTACCGCCATGAGCACTTCGATGCAGAAGGATTTTTACGATACCGCATTTACAGGACTCAACCTTTCGTTATTGCGCATCGGCAACTGGAAACAAGAAGACACGACAAGCATCGCCGCTGATGTCGCCATCGTCAAGGCAGGCAAGCAGCGCCTCGGCAACCACCTCAAAATCGATATGTCGAGCTGGTCTGCACCGGGACGCCTCAAGCCGAGCGGCAGCGTGAACGGAAACCAAGGCCATTCCAAGAGCGACAAGACGCTCAAAAAATCCAGCAATGACCCTTACGGCAAGTACGTGTATAGCGAATTCGCCCACTGGTGGAAAACTTCTTTGCAGTCTTACGAACAAATGGGAATTATCCCCGACTACATTAGTTTGCAGAACGAACCCGACTGGCCGGCCGATTACGAAGAAACGCTCTTCGACCCCACCGAAAACGAAGAAGTCGCTGGTTACAAGCAGGCACTCCAAGCCGTACGCGATTCCCTCAGCACCCTCACGAACCCGCCGAAAATCATCGGCCCGGAACCGATCGGCATCGGCTACAGCAACTTTGAAAAATATGCCAAGGCCCTCGACGACAAGAATCTCGACGGCTACGCCTACCACTTGTACAACGCAGGCGACGGCAATGACAATCCCGGCACGAACTACCTGAACCCCGAAAACTTCCGCAAGCCAATGACAGCTATCGGCAAGAGCTTCGGCAGCGACAACAAGCCGATCATCATGACCGAATTCTGTACCATGGAAAGTGCCATGCGCGAACAGGACATGCTCGGCCTTGCCCACATTATGCAAGTCGGATTCACGGGCGGCAAGCTGAACGGCTACATCGCCTGGGAACTCTTCTGGGGCGAACAGAACGGCCAGCTCATCGGCGTTTGCCCGGGCGAAGGCTGGAGCAGCTGCAAAGAAGCCAAGCTCTACATCAATCCCGAATACCACGCCATGCGCCACTATTCCAAGTTCGTGAACCCCGGTTGGCGCGTCGTGAGCACCACTAGCGATGGCAACGACCTCTACACCGTCGCCTTCCGCAGTGCCGATTGCGACTCCATCTCCGTTATCGCGATTAACAAGGGCAGCGCCCAGAGCTTGAACATTTCCGTCAACGGTTACACGCCGGCTTACGCCGTGCAGTCCGTGGAAAGCGGTGAAAAGAGCAAGACAATCTCCGCAGGCGCCATTCTCGACGCTCCTGCAAAATCCATCACGACGGTCGTGTTCACCACGAGCAACACCGCAGCGCTCCAGTGCGAAGACTCCCCCATCGATGATCCATACATCGATCCTTCGAAACAGCTTGCCGATACGCTCGTGATTGTCGATTACGCGAACGAAACTTCCGCTAGCGGCTGGAAGAGCGACGAAACGCTCGGCAAAGTCACCTTCGAAACGACGGCCCTCGATGGCGTTTCCAAATACGTGAAGGTTCCGCTTGCAGGTTGCGCTCAAGACGATTGCGGCTACCAGCACGCCCTCTACACCCTCCCGGATGCAGCAGCCGTAAAGGAACCGCTCTCGAAGTGCAAGGAACTCGTGTTCACCATGCGCAGCATCGACAGCGACGACGCTTCCGTGAACATCGGCGGCGCAGGCGGCAGCACCTGGAGCAGCTACCAGTACGGCAACACAGCCCCCGCAGGCTCCTGGGCCGAAGTCTCCGTCCCGCTCGACAACGAAATCGACTCTACCGGCGCCCCCTTCGGTTCTACACAGCTTTCGTTCAACAGCGATAACGCAGGCATCTACATTGCAAAAATCGCAGCAGTCGGTTGCGGCGGCAACTCTTCCATCAAGGGCATGCGTACAAACTACGCACTCAACAACCGCAATGCCGAAGCAAGCATCTTCGACATGAACGGAAACCTCGTGTGGAAGGGCCTCAAGAGCGAAGCTCTCAACGACAACGGAACAGTCAAGCCGCGTCTTCACCAAGGTGCATACATCATGAAGACCAAGGCCAACGTACAACGCGTCGTCAAGAAGTAAATTATAGCTATGAGGTCGCTTCGTTCTGAGGAATGAGCGACAAGCGATGAAATGCGAAAAAGAACCCCTTTACAGGGGTTCTTTTGTTTTATACTATGCCAAAAATTCCAACGTCATTCCGGCCGGAACCTGTGCTGAGCAACGTCGAAGTAAGCAGGAATCTAGATTCTCGCCTTCGCGGGAATAACGTGCAAGGGAATCAAGCGAGAGGCCACCTGTGGACTCGCATTTGATACCCGCCGCTGTCATGCCTCGAAGAGGAATGACGTGCAAGGGAATCAAGCGAGAGGCCACCTGTGGACTCGCATTTGAACGCAGTGGACCCTATCGCCAAATGCAAACCAAGAAATAATGGTTCCCCTCCGCTTCGCTTCGAGGATGACAGGCTCCAGGGGGACAGGAAGAAGAACGGCTCCAGGGGGACTTACTAATAGTTATAGCTTGGAGTTTTCTGAGACTCGTTAGGGAGAAGTTGGCCGGGGCTCGTGCGTCGAGCATCAATTCCTTTAAAATTCGGATTTAATTTTTTCAAGTCCTTAGACTTTACCTCGGCCTGAACATCCAGCAGATGTTTTTCCCATTCTTGAAGTGCACCATCAAGTTCCAAACGAGCATTGAGCATCAATTCTTTGAGTTGCATGAGTTCCAGCATGCGATCGCGCTTCATCACCCAGAGTTCTTCTTCTTCGGGCATGCGTTCGATGTTGAACAAAAGATTCATGTACTTTTTTTCGGCTTCGCGATACGCTTTGTACGTATCCTCATAAACTAAATTGCGGTCATCGGCCATCGTCTGCTGAGACGAGACGTGAGTCGCACAGCCAATAAAACTGCAAGCAACAGGAATAAGCAGAAGTGATAAGAAACGCATGAATTTAAAGTACAAAAATTGGTAGGAAGTAGACGGTAGAAAGTAGGAAGGAGTTAGTGGCTAGTGGTTCGGTAGCCACAAGGCTCTACTCTGCGGCTTCAGGCATTTCACGCTTGATGTTGTATAGTCTTTCGTGCGTGACGTGACTCGTAAACGTGACCGTGTCCTTCGTTTCGGGGTGAACCATCGTATGCGTTCCGACTTTGACTTCTCGTTCTTGGCAAGGGAGTCCGGTCTCAGGTTCGATCATGACTTCGAACTCGGTGCGGTACTCGCCCTTGAGGTTGGACGTGTAAGCCTTAAACTTGTCTGGCACAATGTTGCTGCCCACATGCTGTTCCCAGATAAAATAAGGGAAGTTTTCGCTTTCGTGCAGATAGACAACGTAGTCCAAGCACTTGCGGTGGTCGCGGTTCGTGAAGCCCTTCGTCACGACGGAGTCAATCTTAATCAACGCGAAGTTCAGGCGGCCTTGCTGCTTGAGAAGTTCCGTCACGTTCCCCTTGACCGGCACAACACCCTTGAGCAAATGGTCCATTTCCCAACGGTGCTTTTCCAAGCGCTTGAGGTGCGGCTTGTACTCGGGGTTCAGGAGCTGTTGGCGCCAGCGGGAGGGCATCGGGATATGGGCGAGCAGCGTATCGTAGCCGTCGTCAATTCCTGTGAGCTTCGTCACATTTCTATCGACCGCCGAAAGATTCACTTCCTTGATGCGCCAAGCAAGTTCCGTCGGCATAAAATTCTTGAGGTATCCGCGAGACTTGTCGATGACATAATTACGCTTGGCAAACGTCGTATCGCCCTTGGAAGAGTAATTCACGTCCGCATACGTCGCCGTAATCGTTCCCATTTTCTCTTCGCCCTTCAGGTCCAAAGTCGCATAGTAACTTTCGACGTAGAGTTCCAGGGTCACGGGAGCGCTTAATTTATAATCAACAGTCACTTCGGATTCGCTACAAGCGCAAAGCATTGCAGCGAGGCACATTCCACTCAAGAATTTTATTTTATTCATCAAATTAACCAATTATTGATTGACAATAGACAATTGCTTTGAAGCAATCAGGCCCTTTTCGGAAGATACTTCAACAACAACCGTTCCAGGGGCCTTGAGCTTCGTCATTTCGCGGGCTGTTGCGTAGCCACCACGGCGAGAGCGAGCTTCAAGGGTAAATGCATCCAGTTTATCGGAAACACGGAAATCATGTTCCCACAGTTTTTCGCCTTTTTTGGCAAGCGTGCCTTCGTAGAACGCGAACTTCAACGTGTTAAAATCAAAACCCGTTCCGTAACGCAACTGGATGATGAGTTCATCGGCCATCCTGAATACGCTACCGGTATCCGCGACATAACCCACAGCCGGATTCCATTCACGGCCACAAGCGATAACCGGTTCAGATTTTGAGCACCCTGCAAACAGCCCACCCAAGGCTAAAGTTGCAAGTATCACGACTTTATGTGTTTTTTTCATTGGATCCCTCTCTTTTTTGCCCAACAGCATTCATTAAGTTAGCAAAAAAATTAGCGAGAGAGTACAAACATCATTTCAAGATGGGGCGTTTGGGGGTAAAAAGCGAACCCTTCGGCATGGGAAAGCGTAAAACCGGCCTCGGTGAACTTGGCGTAGTCACGAGCAAGGGTCACGGGGTCGCAAGAAACGTAAATCAGACGGTTCACGGAACTTTTGATTATGGCTTCAAGAGCCTCTTTGGGCAGGCCCGTTCGCGGAGGATCGACAATGAGGGTGGCCGGGACATCGACGACGTTTTCGAGGAGCCAATCTTCAGCTGGAGCGGAGACGTTTTCAACAGAATTCGTCATTTCCGCCGAACTACATTTCGTCATTCCCGCCAAACCACATTTCGTCATTCCCGCGGAGGCGGGAATCTCCTCGCACGGCTCAGACAAATTAACCTTTGCGTGCCTCAAGCACCCTTCTTCGCGTTCGACAGTCGTAATCTTCTTGAATTTGTCCTGCAAAATGCAGGCAAAGAAGCCGACTCCGCTGAACAAATCGATTAGCCAATCGTTCGTCGCCTTGCCGCTAGCGAGGCCTTCATCCACCGCCTTGCGCACAGCTTCGACAAGTTCCGGAAGGAGTCCCAAATTACTTTGGAAAAACACAGAGGCATCCGCTTCGATTTTGCAACCGCCGATTTCAACAACGCTTATAGCATGGGCGTCAAAGTCGGACTTGTGCATTCCCGGATAGTAAAACGAGATTTCACCTTTGCCGTTATCGAAAATGTTCACATCGAGTTCGCGAGGGAGCCTGCGAGAATCATCGCGACTGCTCAACTTGCCATTAGAACCGCCCGCAAGCCCTTCACTGATGAGCGCTGCGGCTGGCCCACGCAAAAATTCGTTCAACGCATCCGTCAGTACCGGACAATTTTCAAACGGCACGATGTTGTTGCTTTCTTCGCCGCGGAAGCCAAAACGCGCGCGATTAGCAGAACCTTCACGATTCGCAGACACCATATCGCCGCCGACATTACCGCCGACATTGCCACGGAACACGACGCGGGCGCGGTTCCTGTAGCCCCAGGCGTTCCCTGTGTGGATGACAAAATCTTCGGGCAGTTCTGCATGAGCCAAGCGCCTAAAGTTTTCGCGTTCGACCTTTTCGAGGTATTCCGCCTGCTTTTCAGAAGCCAGGTGTTGCAAGCTGCAACCACCACACTTTCCGTACAGCGGGCAAAGCGGCTTGACACGATCCGGGCTCGGTTCAATCACTTCGACAACGCAGCCCTTGGTAAAGTCCTTTTTCTGGAATGTGAGGCGCACCTTGCAAAGTTCACCCGGGAGCGCACCCGCCACAAAGCACACGCGACCATCTTCCAAACGCGCCATGCCCTCGCCCCCCTGCACCATCTTTTCGATGCGGAGCGTAAAGCATTCGCCACTTTGCTGACGGCCAAGTTCGCGACGACCGCCATTTTCACGACGGTCGTTACTGCGGTTCAAGCGCGAGCCTTTAAACGCCCCGCCATTGCCCTTGAAGCGATTGTTTCTGCGGAAATCTGCCATAAAAGCAAAGATAGAATTTTTCAACACCTTCACTTTTTCGTTCCTTTTTCTAAAACAATTGATTATACTTATCATCAGGAGATTGAAGGAGGTGGGTGTGAAATTCATTCATGTGGTATTGTCGTTATTGGCGTTTGCAACGCATTCTTTGGCAGTGCCTGCAAGCAACGAAACGTTTTTCTTGAACCAGCCGGATGGAACATCCATCGAAGTGCGATACATAGGCGACGAGCATTTTCATGTGCTGGAAACCGCAGACGGATACATTTTGCAAGAGGATGAACTTGGCTATTACGCCTATGCCGACGAATCGGGGAAATCTTCAAAAATCTACGCCCAAGATGCGCAAAACCGAAGCCCATCAGACATCCAGTTTTTATCGAGACTCGACCAAGATGCAATTTACCTGAAACTACTCGCAGAAGTTCCAATAGACGAATCCCCCATCAGAAAAGCCGCTAATTACGGGATTCCTAAATTCGCCAAAGCCCCAATACAACGTGTATCTATTCCCCATAGCAACTTGACTATAGGCGAGCACCGAGCCATGGTCGTTCTTGTTGAATTCGAGGATGTCAAGTTCAAAAGTTCAGACCCCAAAAAATTATACACCGATTTTTTGAACAAAGAAGGTTTTAACGAATACGCCAACATCGGGAGCGTAAGGGATTACTTTATAAAAAATTCCATGGGAAAGTTCATCCCGAACTTTGATGTTTATGGTCCCGTAATGGCTCCTGGGTCCAAAAGTCCTTACGGTGGAAGACAAGGCAGTAAAAACTTTTTTGGAGCAGGCATGGCTTTTCGGCGAGCTTTAGACTCACTTGACAAAAAAGAGAACATCGACTTTTCAAAATACGATGAAGACAAAGACGGCTACATTGATTTTCTTATTTTTATTTTTGCAGGCGTAGGGGCTCACGATACCCAAATAAAAGAAACGATTTGGCCCCATGCAGGTGAATTTTCAAAAATAGATAACAAATTGCCCATGCTGAGCGACGGCACCGAAGCATTCACGTACACTTGCGCAAGTGAAATAAGCGGGACAGCCTACCAAAAAGACAGTACAACATCTTCGATTAGCGGAATAGGCCTCATTGTTCACGAAGTCGGTCACGTTCTTGGTTTGCACGATCATTATGATTTGTATAGCAGAAATAGTTATAAAACACCAAGTAACTGGGATGTAATGGACCGAGGTAATTACAACTGCCCAAGCAATACCTATGGAGTACAAAATTGCGCACCACCACTCCTTTCAGCTTTTGAAAGAATGTCGCTGGGATGGCTCACGCCAACAGAGCTTAACGAAGTCGGCACTTTAAAATTGGATAAAATTGATACCAACGTCGCCTACAGCATAACAAACACCAAGAATCCAGATGAAATGTTCTTGCTGGAGTATCGAACAAAGAAAGGCTGGGATGTAAAGCTCCCTGGTTCAGGAATGCTGATTTGGCATATAGACTATGTCGATTCCGTTTGGGAAACAAGAAAGCTCAATATGGCCCCTAACCACCCATACGTCGATATCATCGACGCTTATCCCGATTCAAGTACCAACGCTAAATCATCGGACGCCTTCCCCGGTTCAAAAAAAGTGACCGAATTCAACAAGTTCATTTTCTGGAATGGCGACAGCATGAAAATTGCGCTTTCCGACATCACCGAATCGCCGGACAAGGAATACGTCACCTTTACCGTGGATATAGACGGGAGACTGTCCAGCGCGTTGGCACTTTCATCATCATCGCAAGCGGTTGTTTCCAGTTCCAGCAGTGACTTAGTTTATATTACGTACAAATTGCCAAATCAAAACGTACACGTCAAGCAGCACAACGGAAGCGTTTACATATATGCCCCGCAACAAGGCGAAAAGACCGTGCGAATATTCTCGCCCCTCGGCGCATTGTTGCTCGAAAAAACGATGGACGGCAACGAACTCACTATCGATGGAATCCGCAAACTGCAAAATTCAAACGTAATCCTGTCAGTAACCCAAGGGCATAAGGAACTGTTTACGGGAATGCTAAAAGCGGTAACGCAGTTAAGACGACAGTGAGGAAAAATCTAATATACAAACTATTTTTTTAAACCTTGCCTACAAATTTCGCTCCAAACAAATGGAGAATATTTTTGCATATATGCATCGGGCAGATCATATAAAACATAATCGTTAAAACGACTTAATCGCATATCACAAAAGACTTTCATATTCAACAAAAGCACATCAATCGCTACCAAACAATCATTTTTATAATCTTTTGTTTTTGCAGGATTTGGGAAAATATGCCCATCAGAGAAATCAATAAAAAAAGAATCGGGCTGCATGGTAAACGGGTCAATCGGAGAAATTTTGTTATTCTTTTTCCGATTCGCTCCAATGCTGCTTAACCGATAATTGCTCCATTCGTATGCAAGATTTTTCCCATTTATTGGGTCTGATTTCGGCACAAAATGATCTACCGAATCAGCACCAAATGCCGATGGAAAACATTCAGCTAAATAAGCACACATATGATTATACGAGCTAGCTAAATCAGGAATACACTTTGTCCAATAATTCTTATAATTACTAGGATTGACATTCGCATTTTTCGGATTTGCCAACCATTTTTTTCCAGGTTGCCGAACCTTTTTATCAAAATCGGGAGGTTCTGGAGCGGGCTTTACTGGAATCATTCAATTACACCCTTCTTTATACATTTATAACGAATGACATATAAATCCTCATCATGAGGAGACACTTTTTGGACAAGCTTGTCATAAATCTTTTTTACTTTAACCTTATCCACAATGTCCTTGCTTAATTCCATATTTATTTGCTTAACCAACTTAGACGATTCTACAGAACGAGAATCATCCATATCAAAAGCTTCATTCACAAGCCATTTATCAGCAGTTCCCAATTTGACAAATTCACGCTCAGTAAAATGAATAATTCCCTTTTTTTCGGCATCAAAATCAAACCATTTGTCTTTATAGGAATCAAAGAAATCTTCCAAAGATACCATTACAAGCGGGGAATGCGTTGTTGCAATTATTTGAGCATTTCCCTTTACATTTTTCAACAAAGTCTCAATGGATAAAAGTAAAGCCCGCATAATCTTTTTCTGCCAGCTAGGGTGCAAATGAGACTCTACTTCATCTATCAAGAAAGTTATTTGAGAGGTCTGTTTTTGTCCAGTAATTTTACAGGCTTTTATATGTTCACTGAACGCCCAAGTTATACAATAGGCTATAGAAAGAATTCTTCTTATAGCCGCCGAAGCATGCAATACGGGAACATTTCCATAAGGCATTTTTATCGTTGGAATATTACGGGAATCATTAATAGAAATTCTAGTTTGTTCACCAATCGACAACTTAAAATCAGGAGGAGACAATGCTTCTAAAAGTTTCAAGAGGCAATCATACTCAAATCCTTTTTTATCTTGCCACGAACAAAAATCTGCAATCAAACCATTTATGATGTACTTTTCGCGTTCCTTTAAACCATTCCAAATTTCTTGAGAATTAAAAACAAACGCTGTATTTCTATTTTCATAGTAATTGTAATCATCAAACTGAAAAGCTCTTACAGGATCCCAAACACAGAAACTACCATCAGCAAGCGCATAAATGACAATACCATCATTTTGCGTATTGCCATTGAAATGTTTATCAAGAGAACATTCCCAATTTTGTTTTTCACGATTAAAAAGAGCTTTAAACGGAAAAACTTTATTTTTTTGAGCCAATGTAAAATTAATTTCTGACAACTTGCGAGGAGTCTTTGGACGCCCCACAAAACCAGAAGCTAGATTCGGATTTGTTTCTGCAGGCCACTTGCGAGTCAATGCATACCAAACGGTGTCAAGTAAAAAACTTTTTCCTAGACCATTATCGCCAGTAAAAATATTAAGACGCGAACCAAAGTCAACGTTCAATTCAACAGGGCCTACATTTTTTATTTCAATAGATTTTAGCATTAGCATTCCAAAAAATCTAAAATTTCAAAATCACTTTATTAAAATAAAAAAAATTATATCCATTTACAGCAAATCTACCTTTACATTTACGAAAGAATCACAAATTAGAATTCATCCATCCCCGTTTTTTGCGTTTTAGCTTAAATTTCGCCATTTAAAATAAGAAATGGGCTTTTTTTCCACAGTCGCATGTCAAAATTTTCTAAATTATCGCCCAATGGAAACGACATCGATAGTTTTGCCTAGCGCTCTGACTGCGGCGAACAGCAAAAGGCTGCTCACGAATTGCAGGAGTGCACTCTCCAAAGGAGAGCTACTGCTGGATGGCTCTAGCCTCACCTCCATGGACTACAGCGCCGATGCCTTTTTTGCACTTTTAGCGGAACTTTCCGAAAAGACGGGCAACAAGCTCGTTCTCGCTCACTTTAATCCGGAAATCAAGCAGCATTTGCAGAATCTCCGCAAGATGGAGCCACCCGAAAAACCGCAGCGTGAAACGAACAATATCCTCGAAATGATGGGCGGTGTCGGTTTTATGCTCATCCGCGAAACGTTCGAAGTTCTCGTGCTGCTCTTTATGGCCATCTACTGGACTTTGATTGGACCGTTCGACAAAGGCAAGATTCACTTTGGCGGCATCACCAAGCAGATGTTCAAGTCGGGCAGTGAAGCTATGGGAATTTGCTTCTTGTTCGTGGGACTCATTTGCCTTACGATGGCTTTGCAGAGTTCGGTGATGCTCAATGCGGTCGGCGGCGGTTCTTACCTTGCATCAGGGCTTGGGTTCCTCATTTTTGCAGAAATCGGCCCGCTCCTCACGACGATTATTTTGGCAGGGCGTTCCGGTAGCGCCATGGCGGCAGAAATTGCGAACATGAGCGTTTGCGAAGAAGTCAAGGCATTAAAGTCCATGGCCATCCCGCCGGTGCAGTACCTCGTGGTTCCGCGATTCATCGCATTAAGCGTCACGACGCCGATCCTTTCGTTCAGCGCGTCCATCGTCGGTAGCTTCGCCGGGTTCCTCATTGCGTATTTCTTCTGCGATATTTCTTTCTCGAACTACATGATGGGACTCCGCGACGGCATCGACCCGATGACGTTCCTCAAGAGCACCATCAAGGCACTTGTGTTTGGCTGGATTGTAACGCTTATCGCTTGCAACAAAGGGCTCAACGCTCATGGCGGTGCCGAAGCCGTCGGTAAAGCGACGACATCGAGCGTTGTAGCTGCGATTTGCACGATCGTGATTTCTGATACCCTTTTCGCCTTCATTTTCTACTAGAGGTCAATATGGACGAAATTCTCAAAGTTGACCACTTGAAAGCGAGCTACGGCAACGAAACGATCTTGAAGGACATTTCGTTTGGCGTACGCAAGGGCGAAATCCGCATGGTGCTCGGCAGTTCCGGCTGCGGTAAATCGACGCTTTTGAATAACGTGTTGAAGTTCATCAAGTCGGACGAAGGGACGATTACGTACTTCGGAAAATCGTTCGGCCCAAAAGAAGGCCTCGACAGCGAAACGCGTATGCGTACGGGAGTCTTGTTCCAGAGCGGAGCGCTCCTTGCAGACTTGACCGTTGCCGAAAACGCGATGTTGCCCCTCAAGAGGAGCATGCCCTACATGCCCAAGAGCCAGATGGAAGCGATTGTCGCCGACCGTCTCGAAAAAGTGCATTTGCTCCACGCGTTCCACAAGTTCCCCGGCGAAATTTCCGGCGGTATGAAGAAGCGTGCAGCACTCGCCCGCGCGATTGCGCTCAAGCCCGAACTCTTGTTCTGCGACGAACCTTCGACAGGCCTTGACCCGGTGACCGCCCGTTCGCTCGACGAACTGCTCCTCGAACTGCGCGACACGCTCGGCGTTTCGATGGTGATTGTGAGCCACGAACTCGAAAGCATCAAGATTGTCTGCGACCGATTCGTGTATCTCAAAGACGGCTACGTTCTGAAAGATGCGACATTGAAAGAAGGCATGGAATCGGACGATCCGATTCTCCGGCATTTCTTTAACAGGCAATGCCCCAAAGAAAACAATGCCACTGATTTTTACAACTTTGAATTTATTGATTGAGTTGGAGATATAATGGAAACCACCCGATCCGAAAGAATTAAACTAGGCGCGTTCATGCTCTTTTGCGGAGTCCTTATTTGCGTGTTCCTGGGCTACGTACTCAAGCGCTATTTGAGCGAACAATACGACAACTACTACACCATTTTCGACCAAGACGTGAATGGACTTTTTGTCGATGCGAAAGTGAAACTTAACGGTATTTCTGTCGGTAGCGTTACAAGCATTACCATCAACGAAAAAGACTTGAACCAAGTCGTCGTCGCGTTCAAGG
>JAEEGK010007071.1_pt1 | contig 26813 bp, 26 predicted proteins | sample 8958771 | NCBI WGS metagenome assembly JAEEGK01 (sample SAMN16246547, study PRJNA631951) | gut metagenome | biome: gut microbiome; feature: rumen; material: SC-attached | host: Bos | place: Iran: Karaj | collected 2018-10 | reverse complement strand
TCTTGTTTCCGGCAAACATGCTCAAGCGCAAGTAGAAATCGTCAACATTCTTGACATCGGCAAATAAGCGGCTATTTAGTGAATCTTCCCAAAGGTTCACCTCGATATAGTTCTTGAAATGCTTTTGCCCCATGTGGCGGATGATGAAAGACTTGCCTATTTGTCGTGCGCCATCAATCAGCAGAATCTTGTTTGACCCTGCCGTGAAATACTCTTCCAATCGCCTTTGAATCTTCCGATATAGCATTTTTCAATCACTTTTTACTCTAAAAATATACACTTTTCAATCACTTTAGGCAATCATTTTCTACACTTTTCAATAAAAGCGCCTGTATTTCTACACATTTGTTCACTGCTAAATATACTTCCGGAACACGTCATTGTCAATACTTAAAGACAAAAATGAACTATAAAGAATTTCTTTATAGTTGCCTCTGTCAAGTCTTTTTTCACGATTTTTTCTAGCCCGCCGCCTCTGTTGATAACACCGACAAGTTTAACTCTATTTCGCATTTTTTATTATTTTAAATATTGCGAAATACACGTTTCGGATGAATAAGCGGCGAAAGCACTTTTGAACAATGCCGCTTAAGACGTATGTTGCATTTTATCCTGTTTTGTTTGGTGGCCGCACGCTCTACGCTTTATATTCCGCCATGGCTTCCATGAGCTTGTCGAAGTCGCTCTTGTAAGTCGCATCGCGAATTACACGGAACTTGTCATATTCGCCCTCGTCAAATGCCTTGGCGATTTCAAGAGTAACTTTGCCCTTGTCTTGCAAAACATCCTCTTCGTTGAACTGGAGAAAGCGTTAAGTTTTTCAACCCAGTCCTTCATGTACATCACCTGCCCGCGTTTCGCCTGACGTTCCGCATAATCCAGGTACATCGTAACAATTTCGTTCAGATTTTTAATTTCTTCTTGAGAGAGGTGGTTCTTGGCAACGGAAACATCCGGCTTGCGGATATCTCCATCAGGGGCATTTTTCCAGGTCGCAAGCCCCATATTGAGTTTTTTGCTGTCGGCCCGCGAACAGATGATTTCCGCCGCAGTCTGATGCGTGACGGCATAATGCAACTTGTTCTGGACCGTCGCGAAAAAATCCTTAGTAATTTGACTATCCGGGCTGTAGTCTGCGCTGCACCGGGCATAGATATCCGTAATCTTCTGGTAGAAACGCCGCTCGCTAGCACGGATTTCGCGAATACGCCCGAGCTGCTCCTCGAAATAGTCCTTGCCGAAGAAATTTACCGGATTTTTGAGGCGTTCGTCGTTCATGGCGAACCCCTTGATAATATATTCCTTGAGGACTTACGTGGCCCAGATACGGAACATCGTGGCTTTTTTTGAATTGATGCGGTACCCTACCGCGATAATGGCATCGAGATTGTAGATATTGGTCAGTTTAGTCTGTTCTTTGCCTACCAATGCTCCATGTGGAGTGGTTGTTTCCATTTTGGAAACAACCACTTTCTCGTCCAGTTCCCCCTCAGCAAAGATGTTCTTCAGGTGCTTTGAAATAGCTGCTTTTTGCACGTCGAACAGTTCCGCCATCTTCGCCTGAGTCAGCCAAAGATTCTCGTTTTGCAGAAGGATTTCAACCTTCACCTCAGCATTATCGGTTTTGTAAAGCAAAATTTCGTCCATATACACAAACGTACACCACTTTTGTAGCTCTGTCAAGATATTTACGCAACTTTTTTAAGAAGAAAACGCATCTTTACGCAGCATTATCTATATTCCCCATCAGATGCTCACGGTCCTTAAATACATCGCCCTGATCGGCACGTTCTTCATTTACACCACGTCGGGAGTATTCTCGAAGCTTGCGTCGGGGCGCGAATTTCTCTCGCCGGGGTACATCGCGTTCCTTGCCTGCACGGTGGGCGTGCTCGGCATCTACGCGGTGCTGTGGCAGCAGATTATCAAGCGGATGGACGTGAGCCAGGCCTACATGTTCAAGGGCACAGGCGTGGTGTTCGGGCTACTGCTCGCGCACTATGTGTTCGGCGAGGCCATCACCACGACGAACATAGTCGGGGCGGCAATCATCATCTGCGGCATCACGCTGTACGCGAGGCCATGATGTTCTACGCGCTTGCACTTTTCAATGTCTTTGTCGCGGCGGTGGCCCAGATGCTCCTGAAAAAAGCCGCCATCACGCCGCACAAATCATTCATCAAGGAATACCTGAACCCGTGGGTTATCGGCGGATACTCACTGATGGTTTTCTCGCTGGTATCGAACGTGTATGTACTGAGCCAGGGCGTGCTGCTCAAGGAACTCGGCACCATCGAGGCGGCCAGTTACCTGTTCGTGCCGGTACTCGCCTTTGTCTGCTTCAAGGAAAAAATCAACCTGCGGAAAGTCACGGCAATCGCGCTTATCTTAGCGGGCGTCGTCGTGTTCTTTTGGGAGTGAGCAGATTGTTATATTAACGGCTTATTTTTCTTAAAGTAGATTTCTGCACCGGCGTGTTTTCTTTTCCATTCACTAGGAATGGTGTATTGTCCAACTACATCGGGCATCTTCGCTCTGTAAAAACGGTCAATGTTGTTGACCAATTCCTTAACCTTCATGCCGTTTGAAAAGCCAAAATTCTTGATGTCACGGCTAGAGTTCGAAGGGGGAAAATATACTTTCACCTTAATGTTTTGGAAGTTTTTTAGAATGAACTCCAATGGCGGGATTAGGTCGGTATCGGCGCTTATCAGACAAACGGAATCAACTTTTTCCTGTACACAATCTCCAATCATCCGGACGGATATGTTTACATCGGTCTTTTTTTCTTCAGGCCTAGGAATTGCAAACTTGCAATGTGGGCACACAATCGTTTTTGTCATGTATTTCCCGCGAACGATTTCAAACCTGTCGCCATTCAGTTCTTTATTCGCGTTCAAAAAGGCACTTTGACGGCTGCTCTTGTCAGGGTCAAGCGGCGATGCGGTAAAATAGACTACTTTTACAAGTTCTTGCCCTTCGGAAAGGAAACTTTCGCAAAATCTAACGACATCAATCCAGTAGGCACACCCCCAACGGGAACCGTTGGTCGCTTCAAATGACCTTTTGATGCCGAAATAAAAGTTGAAACCGTCTATATAGAATGCGACCTTTGACATGTACCCCTCAAAAAAAATGCCGCCCGTAGGCGGCTAGTCCCTGAAAGAAATCAGGGCGATGCTACCATTAATATATAAAAAAAGAGACTTCTTGTCAATTTTTGTACTTATATCCCCATTTGCTTTTACATGTGTGCAAACGTACACTAATTTAGCGGCTCTGTCAAGTCATTTTCGCGATTATTTTTTTGGAACAAGTCCGCCGACCCTGTTGATGATACCTACGACCTTGCCCTGCAACCTGTAGAAGCCGATATGCCGCTTTACAAATTCGATGCTGACGGACAGTAGCAGGCTGGTTGTGAACAGTGCAAGGAAAATCAGGACCGGGTACTTGAATCCGTAAATGAAGTCCGCGAAAAAATACCCGAAGATAAAAGTGTGGGTGAGGTACATGTTCATGGAGTGCTTGCCCACGTATTGCAAGAACGCGAACCGCCGCTCCGTTGCTCGGCACAGGCTCACTACGGCAAAAGCAACGAACACCGTTGCGAAGGGATCGACCTTGAATCCTGTGAAATTTTCAAATACGGGGAATCCGCGTAAGAAAAGTAAAATAGATGCTGCAATAAGAGAAAAGGCAAGAACAACATAAGGATGGATTAGATTTAGGATTCTATTGATTTTATCGATGTGCAAGGCGATAAAAATACCTAGAGTAAAGGAGGAGAAAAATGTGCCGAGGCCTTGAACTAAAAAATGTAACGAATATAAAATATCGCCTGGATTTATGAAAAAAAAAATTAATAGCGGTACAGCAATAAAAATATTCTTCAATGCTATATAGAGGAATGGAAACATGATCCATAACGCAAGGATGATTGCGTTGAACCACCATGTTATATTATAAGAATCAAAAGATTGCTGACCGAATATGTCGCTTATGAACGATTTTATCAGATTCGCGTTTTCTCCATAGGCTGCTTCTAGGGGCCTGTTGAAGCAGATAATTCCGATAGGGACAAAAATAAAGAAGACGAACCAGTAGTTTAGATAGAATTTTGCATATCTTTTGCATAGGGTAAAGACAAATGTCTTTGTTGAATTAAATCTTCCTTTAATGTCTTTTGGAAAAGAAGCTGCCATTCCGTATCCCGATAAAAAGACGAATAGTGCTACTCATATCTTGCCGATCATGCCGATGTTGACTATGGTGTCTCCGAATTCTGGATGCTCGTAAAACAAATGGTGTACAAGCATTGCGATGATCGCAATGGCTTTGATGACCCATGTCTCATCGAGAGTAATGCGGTAATCTATTTTATTGAGACTCATATAACTAGACCGCCATCACGACCCTACTCATCCCTTCAATCAAATCATAGCCGTCCCACACAAGGTTAAAATCTGCTGTTTTGCCTACAGGGACGATTCGATCAATACCGCTTAAGCCGTTTTGCACCACAAAGTTTCGCAATTCAGCGGCACCGCACCCTAAGTAAGAAAGAGTCTGGAACTTACGAGTCACAACAGGAACAATGTCGGCAAGGTTTTCCGTATCATATTCCAGATAAAAGCCGCCAGCACAGGCATATTCATTCAGATTCTGCGGAAGGGTTTTGAGCAAAACTCTCGTAATAAGATTGTCTTGCGTTTGTTCAATGTTCACAGAGTCAAGTTCTACGGCACACTTATACTGTGCAGTGAGTTTATCCACAGAGAGAATCGGAGCAAGGCTATATTTTGATAAAATATTTTCGTGAATGGCGTTCCAGAATTTTTGTTTGGCTTCACCACATAATTCCTTATCGCCAAGCCAGACAATGAGTCGTGGAGACGAACAGGCGTTCTGGTCGTAAAGGTAGGTGTCGTTATAAAAAGCCTGCGCGACTTTTTTCATCTCGTCGCCACTTAACGACTCGACATACTTTGCATCAAATACGGCAAACGAGTAACGGTCTGCAAACGTAATTTCTGTAGCACGAGGTTGTAACGGGGATTTGCGAATTTCGGCAATCGTATTATCGCCACCCCAAATGATACGGATATCGCAAATAGACGAGAAGAAATCCATTACCTTTGCGGAATGGTTAAACATCACTACAGAAAAGATATTCTTCAAATCTTCATATTCCGGCATTTCAGCAACACTGCAGAAAGCCTTGCATACAATCCGCGTCTGGGCGAAATCCTTCGATGACGCTCGAACAATGCAACGGTTGCCTGCAAGCAGACCGGCGACAAGCGTATATGCGAAATTTATAGGCACATTGGACGGAGCGATATGAAATGTCACTCCGCGACCCAGCCGTCCTTGGAGCCTGCCGTCATAAGCCATTTTCATTTGCTCCACATTCGCCTTGCGGCAAAAGAAAGCAAAAGTTACGACATCGGGATAGGCTTTAGCCTCGCCATCGGCAAGCAATTTTCTAGAAACTTCATTTAAAAAAGCACATACCAAGTTATCGAACGGGGCGAACGATTTGCGGCTCATGATGCCTTCAACATTTCCCGCTGAAGGGAACAGGAACTTCAACTCATTCTGGACGGCATTAAACTCTTGTTGCATTTGTCGCCTCCGCTGCATAGGTGTCGCTGCATCCCCTAATTTCGGCTTTCGCGATACGGCCATTTATCTTGAAGTATTTTCCCTTGCGGCCGCACGGGCAGTCATCTTCGCCAAGCACTACTCCAACATCTTCCGTCAGCAGAACATGGCCAGGATAACTTTCCGGCAAAACAGAAACCACTTCTATCAAGCCCTCTTCGCCAAAATCACATTCCGAAAAATCTTTCGACCTACGGCAAATGATATCCGAGAAAATACTCGTGTGCAAATGACCGCATTCGCATTCCACATAAATAGAACCCGTCTGTTCTACCATGCCGTAGTAGTCGTGAACGTTCTCCGGCATAATACCACAAACATCGTGGAGAGCCTTCTTGAAATCAGCAGGTTTCACGGCCTCATTCACCAGTTTTTTCCAGCCACCGCCATGAATAAGGACGCCCTTGGACAAATCAAGTTTGACGCCCAGTTTTTTCAGTTCCTTGTAGAAATGTTGCCAAATCATGAAGGTAAATCCGAACAAGAATATTGTCTCGCCCTGGTGCTTTTCCAAGAAAGTTTTTATCGCGTCAATATTCAAGTTCATTTCGTCGTCAAGAGCATAAAGACGATCCGTACCAAACATAGAGAATCCCAATATGCCAGCACCGCGGGCGGAGAACATCGCACGATTCTTGATTACCGCAGATGTATCAAGGATTAGCATTGGCACACGCTGTTTGCCAAGGAACGAGGAAACGATTTTTGTCAAGACTTTGGTTTGCGTTGCCGAAGTCGGCTTATCGAGGAAAATCTTTGAAACCTTCTGTCCCGTCGTTCCAGAACTCGTTAAAGTTTTAACAACGGATTCCGTAAGCACGGATTTCAGTTCGTATTCTTTGAACAAGCGAACAGGCAAAAAAGGAATTTGCGAGTAATCAGAGATGTTGTTTACATCAAAAGATATCGCATCCAGAATCTTTTTGTATTCTGCACAATGTTCATAATGCTGGCGAGTCAAATCGGACAGATGTTGCGTCAGAAAAACACGCTTTTCGTCTCTCGAAAGCGAATACGGTGGTATATTCAGTTCGTCATCCGTAAGCATCTACGCACCCTCCAGCAAATCCTTATAAAGGACTTTCCCCGATTCGTTTCTTGGAATGGCGTTTATAAAACAGACTTTGAAAGCCGACGCGTGGAACTTCAATTTATCCGTCAGGAACGGCAATACCGCATCTTTTATTTTTTCATTGGTCATAAATACGGACATTTTGTCATCGATTCCTGCACATGCAAAATCGCAATTCGGGAATTCTGTTTTCAAAAGGCGTTCCGTTTCATCAAGATTCACACGGTTTCCGAAAATTTTGAGGAAACGTTTTTTGCGACCGACAATGTAATAGTATCCATCATTGTCAAACTTGGCCATATCGCCAGTTTCAAGGCGTCCATCGCGTTCGTCGCCTTTTGCCAGGTCTTCGCCACATTCGGCGTAACCCAAAGTCACGTTGTCGCCATAATAGACAAGTTCCCCGGCCATTTCCGCTTCGGTAATCTCGGCACCATTTTCACCAAGCAGCACAAAACGCCCTCCGGGGATTGCAATGCCTATGCTTCCGCATTTTTCAAGAGATTTTTCTGCTGGGAGATACGACATTCTTGCCGTGGCTTCGGTTTGCCCATACATCACGATAAACTTTTTACCCGCATCTGCGGCCCACTTGGCAAACTTTTCATGCAATGCAGGAGAAAGTTTACCCCCTGCTTGCGTGACGCACTTCAACGCAGGCAAGTTCATGCGTTCAAAACGCAGCCGGTTCAGCATTTCAAAAGTGTAAGGAACTCCGCCGAAATTGGTCGCCTCGGAATCTTTCAGCTGCTGCCAGAATTCCTTCTGCATCAAGGCCTTTTCTGTCAAGACAATCGTCGCCCCAACAGCAAGATGCGTATTGATAATCGATATTCCATACGTGTAATTCATCGGGAGCGTCGTGATTGTGCGTTCACTTTCCGTAAGCCCCAAATACTGCACGATTGAAGATGTATTCGCTTCGATATTCTTATAACTTTGCCGCACTAATTTCGGGCTACCCGTTGAACCGCTAGTCGTGAGCAACAACGCAAGATCATCATGCAGCGGATAAATTCGGTCAAATTCCGTTTTTAGCAAAGCGTATCCCAAATTCTGATACACACAGTTGCAATCCGAAAAAATATCCGCCATGTCAGCTGGTGCGTGGATATAATCGGGCTTGTATTTCTCGATAAGTTCACGCAAAAGCCCTGCATCTAAATCAGCCTTAAGCATCAACGGAACAATATGCGCATTCAAAAAGCCTGCATAACCAACTAACGAACCGAGTTCATTCTTGCAAAGGTTAAATACCAAGCAACGGTGCGGAACATTCCGAGTCAAATCAGCGCAATACTTGCCAAACATGGAGTAAGAAATCTTATCTCCGTTCTCAGTTATAACGGCAGTATTATTCGCAAATTTATCGAAGTTCCACATAAAGCCACCCAATGAAAATTAATCCATTTGGACGTTGTACTTCTTGAGAATTTCGATACCCTTTTTAAATGAGCTGAAATCAATGATGTCATCAGTATCCATCATGATATCAAAGGCTTCTTCAAGGCTTGCGATAAGACCCATGTGACCCACCGAATCCCACTGAGGAACGCCCTGATACTCAAGATTTTCTGTAACCTGATCAGCAGAAATTTCCAGACTTTCAACGAACGCATTTTTGTATTTTTCAAGATTTGTCATTTTGTAGATTTCCTTAATTTAAAATTATACATCAAAAATACTTTCAGTGACAAACTCAATGTTCATTGAATCACCTACGGTCTTTTTAAAATCTTTGAACATATCTAGAATTTCTTCGTTCAACTTGTCCCAATTGCCATCAGGATTTACAGTCGGAAGCGAAAAATCTGCGTATGTTTCGTTGTAATGTTCCCTAAATTCGTCAAAGCCAGCGATTGCCACATCCTTTACTCGAAGGACGTTCATCAAACGGAGGCAGTCAATTACGGCATTGTCAAAATAATCCCAGCCACGCTTAACGACTCTATTGAAGTTAACCACAAAATTATTTTCATCATGCGTTGCAGCGATATTAGACAAAAGAATCTTTTTTACCTTCTCAAACTGTTCCGGGTAGATGCTCTTTGAATAATCATACCTGCTATTCGAGATAAGGAACAAGTAATCGGCATTATATTCTGGATTGATTGCATTCACCTCAATCACTACAGGATTCTTAGCCTTAATATATCCTTTTATCTTGTAACTTTCAGTAAGCGTTGATTTGCCCGGAGCAATAAGAAGGACATTTCTACCCTGAAGAGCTTGGCTTAAAGCATCAATCGTTTCTTTATCATCAACAATTTTGTTCTGGTTCTCTATATACTTTTCTTCAAGTAAATCATAATCATACTTTATGCGGTCCTGAGGATCCAAGGACTTAATAATTTCATTCATATCTTTTGCGTTTGTTCTGTGATTTTTCAAAAGATACGCAATGTTATTCACATGGCAACAATACATGCCAGAAATGAAATATGGCGTCGAATATCCCCAGCTAAAATGCTCCTTGAAGTACCCCATATACAAGTCGATTGCATCAAGAATTTGGTCCATCTCGTAGCCGCAATCATACTTCCTATTAAGGAAACTTGCCGCCAATTCAGTCGTTGTATTACCCGCCCCGCGACCCATGCCGCACAAGCTTGCATCCACAACTACGTCACGTTCAGAATACTGCAATCTATTCACAAAATACTGAGTAAGGGCAAATGATAGTTGCTGATTGTTATGTGAGTGGAAACCCAGTTTTATACGAGGGTTAAGAGTCTCATCAAGTTTTTCAATGATACGGTCCAAATCTTCTTCATACATTGCACCGAATGTATCGACAATGGACAGAGCCTCAGCATCAATGCCGTTGACGCATTCCGCCAATTCTACAAGTTCTTCATCGGTGTATGCCAACGTATTTGCAGCCTGGAAAAATACTTTGTATCCTTTCGCAAGAATCTGACGGCCAACTTCGATTCCTTCTTTAGCTTTGCCCCGAGGGAAAACCACTCTGATGGCATCTAAGATACTATTATCATTCTGAGGCAAGTAATTGAGATCATACCTGTCCCAATCAATCATGGCGACAAAAATAGACTTTTCGCTTTTTTTGTTGACGTATCTGGAAATGTCTTCTGGAACATGGAAAAAAGTTGTTCCAATTTTATGCTCCGTATTTTTTAGCCATCCGCACTCAATAATCTCAATATTGGCCTTCTGCAATTTATCAATAATTCCCTTAATTGCGGAAGTTCCAAACTTCGCATCAACAATATAAGCGCCATCTCTAAGAGTACAATCCAGCAGTTGCATTTTCAAAACCTACATATTGTGTTTTACGAACACGTGATTGATGTTTCTTACAGTATATCCGTTAGCAAGCAAGGCTTTACATTGGTTCACATTATTGGAAGACACATTGGTAGAAACAAATTTTCCGCCTAACGATTTTACAATTTCCTGTTCCTTCTGGACCATACCAAGGCCAGTCTTTCTGAATTTTTCGTATCCACCACCAAGCACAGAATGATAGACAATCCTATCCTTCGTGGTAAGAATGATAAAACCTGCTGGTTCACCTTTATACGACATCACGTAAGGAATTGCACCGTTATTCAGCATGGATTTAATCCAGTTTTTGTATCGCCTTGCAGATAGTTCAGGAGAAAAGTGCGAATCATTGGAAATTCTATCCGTCGAAAACATTCCCTTGTCAATTTCTGAATACAGCACTTCAACATCAGAAGCGTTCATTTCTCTATAGTCAAGAGAATCATACAACCTTTGAAGGATTCTATTCCGTTTGACTTCATGAAGGTCGTGTTCAACTTCAATCATTTCTTCAACAAACCTATAGCCCATTTCCTGGACAAGGTTTGCAACACCGAACTGACTCGCCGGAATTTTAACGACAATATACTGGTCATTGAGTACCGCCAATTCTGTTTTTACCGCGTCAATAGAATCGTTCAAATCAACAACAACTTCCTTAGATGTTACACCAAGATTCTCTTTTTCCCAAAAAGTATCTATAATCTGCATATTTTGTCATCCTCAAGTAATTATATAGAAGTGAATCATTTTTTTACAGGAATCGCATAAAGAACCGTTTCCGTAATATTATCGGAATGATGCCTTACATAATACTTATACATGCCAGATCCAACTATATGATTGATGTACAATATGCATGAAAATAAATCTTCACTCTTGTGATAAATACAAATGGCTAACTTAGGAATGTTATTTTTGATAATTCGTTCAGCACCCTTAAGAGCTTCTAATTCACTACCTTCTATATCCATTTTAATGACAGTAACTAGCTCGTTTCCAATAGCATCGTCCATTCTGCATACCGGAACGGATATGTAATTATCTTTATCATTATATACGTCTCTCCTAGTTTTATCACCCCAAAGACCTGTATCTACAAAATTTGAATATAACGACCCGTCATTATAAAAATTCTTCACTTCATTTACATCACTGACACCTTTCTTAATAACCAGAACATTGTCATAACCACAAGCTTTTGCCAAAAGTTTTTTCGCATTTGCCTCGTCTGGTTCAAAAGCTATATATTTTTTTACCTTTCCTTTAGTATAATCTGTCACTTCAAGAAATGTATCTCCATCAAATGCACCACAATCGACAAATACATCATCTGAATTCAACTGCATCAATTCATAGTCATAGCCATATTTAAGTTTTGAATCATATTTGGCTATATCACTATAATCTCCTGCAATTCTAGAATTAATATGAGCGACGAATATTTCTTTTGATAAATCATCTTCAAGAAGATCATAAGCTTTCTGATAACTATTTACATTGTCGATAAAAAACTTATAATCCATTTGCCTAAAACAGAATAAATCTTCAAAATAATAGACGTTCACTCCATTCTGTGCAAAAGAGTCCTTAACGCTAAGAGCCCTTCCTCTATTTTCAAAACCAATAACCAATTCGTTATCTGGAGACAGCAGGGTACTGACATTGTAGATTTTCACATCATCTAGAAAAGAATTTTCAGAATAATATTTAGAATCAACGCAATAGCCTTTTATATTGATTCCATACTCCGTCAGCAGCCGATAAGTATTTTTTGCACATTTTCCTGCACCATAGATAAAGATATTCTTGGTACTAGACAACAAATCTTTCAACAAGATTAATCTTAAATCTTTTGAATAGTTAATAAGATCGACAATCTTCATAACAAGTCCTCAACTATCAATTTATCTTTTTGGAATCGCCCATAAAATTGTGTGGTACCCACCTCTAAGATAATAATCATATGATAAGCCTATACGTTCAATAAGCAGCGGAATTTCTGCCAAATCATTTTTTCTGTGGTACAAGCATATCGCCAAAAAAGGATGATACCTCTTTATCGTTTGTTCTGCACCTTTCAATGCAGCCATTTCTGAGCCTTCAACATCCATTTTTATGTATAAAGTACCTTTAATATCTATTTGAAGATCATCTATTGCTCTTATTTCAAGTGTATCTACAGCTCCGTCAGGATCATGAGTAAAACGACCGCCTTCTTTATCATTATTCACTGGCAAATGAAAATACAAGTTTTCATTCTTATCGCCAACACCTGCTTCAATAATAGTAAAAGACTTGCATATATTAAAAAACGTACTATTTCCCTTCATAATCCGGACATTCTCGGCAAGTGGCTCCAATGCATAATAATACACTTTTTTTTCAGGAATTCCCTTTACTATAGAAACCACACTATCACCAATGTAAGCCCCGCAATCAATTACCGTAGCACTTTCAGTTGAGATCGATTCATTAAATTTGTATGTATTCCAATAATCTTCTGCATAAAAATACATTTCTTTTATTCTGCTATAAGGAACCAGTTCATAAGTATCACCTATACCGTCATATGGCTTGCTACTCACTAACAGGTCAAAATGCTTTAGCGACTCTTCATCATTTAGCATATTTCTAACTAACGTATATTTTGCATCAGAATAAGGAATTCGTTCTTCTGACGCCAACTCGTCATCTACAACACAAAAACGCAATGATGAATAAGGATTAACCACAAACAATCTATCAGAAATATACGGGTAACGATTTAATAGTTTATCTACAATATTACAGACTTTAGCATTCCCTATTGCAACAACTATAGCATTACCGCTATTTTTCAATTCATTAACACATTCCTCTGCATTTCGAATCACAAAACTTTTAAAACTATTTATATTTCTTCCATCATCATCAAACAAATCAAAAACACCTATAAGTTTTTTTTCAGCGCAATCTATCTGATTATATAGTCTTTCAGCCATTACACCACCACCAAAGAACAAAAATCTTTCGTAGCTGTTAATATCGTTATTTTTCATATTTAACCATCCTTCTTTACAAAATTTTTAATGACATATTGCGGAGATTTGTTAATACAAATATAAATTCGTCCAATATATTCCCCCATCAACCCAAGCATTATTAAAATCATGCCCCCAATAACAAGCATTATTGAAATTATAGAACTCCATCCAGCTTCCATCATCGGAGTAATAAAAAGTTTTCGAATGATGGTTATCAAAGCAAAAACAAAGCCTAAAGACGCTAGGAAAAAACCACAATATGCACCTAATTTTAGGGGCTTTATCGAAAATGCAGTAAAACCATTCAACCAAAGAGCAAGCAATTTGGTTATTGAATATCCAGATTGTCCTTCAATCCGACTTCTGTGTTCAACATTCACAACACTAATATTTCTTGTCGAACGTAACACAAGGCCAGCCAAATAAGGATAAGCATTTTTGTATTTTACCATTTCATCAATGAGATATCTCTTAGCAACAAAATAGCTACTTCCTTTTCGATTATCGTCTTTGATGTCAAACAAATAATCCGTTATTTTTTTTGTAAAATTGGATCCCAGTCGTCTAAACCAACTTTGGCGAGTTTCGGGATACTGAGCATATACAATATCATACCCCTTATCTAACTCATCTATTAATTTAAACACATCACAAGCAGGGGTCTGACCATCATCATCAAGAGAAACGACTATATCGCCACTTACATTATTGTACCCTGCCATAAGTGCAGAATGTTGACCAAAGTTTTTTGATAAATTTATCCCTATAACTTTGTCATCTGTTTTCGCACGCTCACTTATAACATTCCAGACATTATCGGGAGAGCTGTCGTTTACCAAAATTATTTCGTAATCATATTCAGGTCTTTGAGAAACAGTATTTTCAATTTCATCAACAACAATCATTACAGTATTTTCAGACCTGTAACACGGAATAACAAAAGAAAGTTTTCTGTTCATTATTCAATCTCCCAATTATCAAACCGGCGTTCCGCGGCTTGTTTCAAGAGGTTCGACTATCATTTCCTTGAAGAACAAATCCCTATCGACATACGGAGCTTGGTCTTCAATCGGTCTAAAGCCAAACTTTCTTTTTCCGTAGGTGACCAGTCCGTTATGCAAGTCAACCTGCTCAGGGTCACACATAACCTCGCATATTACAGGCTTATTATCGGCAGTCACTTCGTCAAGACCAGATTCAATTTCACCATAGTTACCAATCTTAACATACTTTATACCGAAAGCGGTCGCAAGTTTTCCATAATCAGGCAAGTCAAGGCCGTTTGACGGATCTGTCCCTATAGATTTTCCTCTAAAATGAGCCTTTTGACCATGGCGAACACCCGAATATCCATTATTATTGATGATAACAATCTTTATATTGCACTGATTTCGGACTATTGTCTGCAATTCCTGAAGGTTCATCATAATAGAGCCGTCTCCATTTACGGAGAAAACCATATCGTTTGTCAAGAAAGACACTCCAATAGCACCGGGAAGAGAATAGCCCATTTCGCCTTGTGCAAGAGAGGCTATGGCTCTATTGTTCTTTTTGAGTTTGCAACTACCGCTAGTAACGGCTCCCGTAAGACCAGCGTCCGAAGTGACAACGGAATACTCGCCAAATCTTTCAGACATTCTATTCAAAAAATACTTGATGTCTATCGGATTAGACTTGTCCAAATCTGCAGGATACAGCGGGAAGACTTCTTTCCAATGTTTACACTTTTCAATCCAAGCATCGTAGGTCTTAGTGATGTTTTTCGTCAATAGAGCATCTAAGAAATCCTTCGCATCGCCATGGATGAACCTATCTATATGGACACCCTTCTTTGAATGTTCAACCGCATCAATATCCACAACAATAGTCTTTGCGGCTCTAGCAAACTGGTCCCGTTCAGGCCCAGTCACCTCGATAGCAAGTCGGCAGCCAATAGAAATCACAAGGTCTGCGTTTTGGACCGTGAAATTTGCATATCTATTAGCACCGCCAGCACCAACAACTCCAAAGTTGAGTTCATTTTCATACGCAACAGAGTCATACGCAAACCTAGAGAAAACGACAGGAATCTTAAACTTGTCAATCAGTTGATTTAACTCTTGAACCCCACCCGCATATCTCACACCTTGCCCTATTAAGAACACTGGCCGTCCTGCCTTTTCTATGGATTCTACAACATCATTTATGTCGCTTTCTTTTATTTCGAATTTGACTTCATTCGGTGTGTATCGTTCCAACTTTTCTTCATTAATCATTGAATTTTGAATGTTAAGCGGAACGTCTATCCAAACAGGGCCTTTTCTACCCTCTTTTGCAAGATACAGAGCCTTGTCCACGTGGTATGCGATTTCTTCGGCATTAGAAATTGTAACCACGTATTTGGTAATCGGCTTTACGATAGTCTCTATGTCGGCCTCTTGAATGCCTACTTGCCTTAACGGAAGTCCGGATGCCTTAACAGTCTGATCATACGATTGTTGGCCAGAAACAACAATCATCGGGATGCTGTCTTGCCATGCATGCAAAACACCTGTAAGCGTATTCGTGCCTGCACATCCTGTGGTGACGAGACAAGCTCCCAAATTGTTGTTATAGAGAGAATAAGACAAAGCCGCCATAGCAACGGCCTGCTCATGGTGCATTCCTACGCCCTGAAGTGACTCACTTCTTCTAAGTGCGTCCATAAGATACACGCACTGTCCACCTGGGACATAGAACAGGTGCTTCACGCCTTCGTCGGCGATACGCTTTAATATGTAATCAGCAACTCTAATCATCTCAATCCACCATCTACTCGAATCACTTGAGCCGTAATAAAAGACGCCTTGTCCGAAGCGAGGAATGCTACTGCATTTGCAATTTCTCTCGGCTCGCCTTTTCGCTTCATTATGTTCATCGAAAGGGCAACCTTTTCATCTTCTTCGTTCATGCTGTTGCCCATATCCGTAGCAGTAAGACCAGGTGCGACAGCGTTTACACGGATATTGAACGGTCCGTATTCAACGGCAAGCCTTTTCACTTCGCCGATGATTGCCGCCTTGCTTGCGCTGTATTCAATGTTGGCCCCGCCGTCAAACGCTGCCGATGACGATACATAAACGATGCTACCTCGCTTATTCCGCATCATGCTTCTTGAAAGCTGTTGTGTCAAAAGCATTTGCGAAAAGAAGTTTATTTCAAACACGTCTTTAATCGTTTCCATTTTTGTCATGGCAAGCGAGTTCAGCGGCAGTCCGACACCGGCGTTGCACACAAGAATGTCTATAGGAACTTTTGTGCCGAGAATCTGTTTAGCTCCGGCACGCACGCTCTCTTCATCTTTAAGTTCCACATAAACGGGCGTTATACTCACATTGTATTTGCTAGCGAGTTCGGCGATCAAATTCGTAAACTCTTCCGACTCTTTTCTGACAACGGCAAAAACATTTGCTCCATTCTCGGCAAAATTTTCAAGAATTGCCCTGCCTATTCCTCGGTTACAGCCTGTAATAACTGCCGTTTTATCCTTTAGCAACATATTTCTTATCCCTATTATTTCATCTTTCGTAAATATAAACAACTCTGGACATAGCCTCGATCATCCTGAAGCCGTCCCAGGTGAATTCAAGGCCCATTGTATCACCGATATCGACCACTCTATCGACTCCGCGCACGCCTTTTTGAAGCACAAAGTCCACAACTGAGCGCTTGTCTATCCCGAATACGGCAATTGTCTGGCACATCTTGCCCATTATAGGTACAATATCGTCTAACGAATCTGCCGAATACTGGAAGAAGTAACCGCCGCTCATCTTATAGTTCATCATGTCGCGTGTCAGTTTTTCGACGTCAACTATAAAGAGCTTGTTGCCCTTTCTCGTCAGGCGAACACCATCCTTCTTCATAGAAAGTTCTGTCGCCATCGAAAGTTTATCAACCGCCTGAATCGGTTGAAGTTCGTAGCGTTCCGAAATTTCTTTTTCAAGGGCGTTCCAGAACAGCTTTTTTGCTTCGTCTATGCTATCGCCAGCATTCAGCCACACGACGATTCTCGGCGAACTGCATGCATTCTGGTCGGTGTAATAGGTGTCCGTATAAAACTTCTTGGCGATATCCGAAACGAACGCATTGCCCTTGTCGGAGTTTGTTGCGTGTTTAAGATATTCAGCAGCATCAAGTATCGCAACGGAATGCCTGTCTGCAAAGCACATCTCAATAGCTCTCGGCGGAATCGGACAACGCCTGATTTGTTCAATAGTCCTGTTGCCACCCCAAATGATTCGGATATCGCAAATGCTAGAAAGGTAAGCGGTAATTTCATCGCTATGCTCATACCTGACAATGCAGATATAACGGTTCATTTCTGCAAATTCGGGTTTTTGGAAAATCCTCTTGATTGCAGAACAAATGATATCAACTTCTTCGAACTCCTTGTTCGAGACCCTGATAATGCAGATGTTCCCTGCAAGGAGCGAAGATGTCATAGAAACTGCAAAATTCACAGGGACATTCGACGGCGCTATGTGGAAGGCTACTCCTCGGCCAATACGGGTGACATCGTCCCGGACAAATTCCTTTCTGGCCTGTTCAAGCGAGGCCTTTCTAATCCAGTAAGCATACGACATCACATCCAGATGTTCCCTGATACCAGGAATTGCAAGAAGTTCTTTAGAAAGTTCGGACAAGAAGCCGACAGCCTCGTTCGAAAACATCGGCAAGGCAGGCGTGTCTGCAGCACCCTTTATAATATCTTCGTTCCCGATCAGATACTTAATCTTATTTTCTAACACATCCATCATAACTTCATCTTGTCTGCATAAGTGTCGCTGCAGCCCCTGATTTCGGCACTCTTGAGGCGACCGATTATCTGGATATACTTTCCTTTTCTTCCACACGGGCAGTCGTCTTCGCCAAGAATCACCCCTTCATCTTCAGTAAGAAGCGAATGTCCCGGATACGAATGCGGGAGAACGGAAACCGTCTGCATAATGCCCTTTTCTCCAATTCCCTTGACAGAAAAGTCCTCGGCATCCCTGATAATCACATCGGAATAGTTGCTCGCATGCAAATGACCGCATTCGCATTCTGCGTATATACAGCCAGTCTGTTCCACCATACCGTAATGATCAAGGAAGTGCCCAATTCCCAAAGTTTCTCTCATTCTTGACTTGAATTCATCCTGAGATATGCTGTCAGAAATCAGTTTCTTCCAGCCGCCACCTGTCATCAAGAATACATCCGAAAGGTCATAATCCTTGATATTGAATGGTCCGCCATTTTCAAATACCTTGTATAGATGTTGCCACACGATAAACGTAAAGCCGAACATAATAAATCTTTGTCCGCTGTATTTATCCAGGAACGCCTTCACCGCATCGACATTAAGAGTCATGTCATCGTTTAGGGCAAAGACCATTTCTTTGGCGACAACCTGAAGTCCCATAATTGCTGCACCGCGGGCGGTAAACATCTGTCGATTCCGGACCGTTTCCTTGGAATCAATCACAAGTAACGGAAGTCTCTTTTTACCCCAGTAGTCGCCAAGAATCTTAATCATGACCTTTTGCTGGATCATCGCTGTTTCTTTATCTACAAAAATCTTGGAAACGCTTTGGCCTGTCGTTCCCGAAGATGTCATCGTCTTGAAGACTTCCTCACGCGGGATGCTCAGCAAATCAACATTCTTGAAAAGCCGCACCGGAAAAAAGGGAATGTCGGCAATAGTCTTGACGTTTCGTTCGTCAAATCCCATGGCGTTGAGAAATCTCGCATATTCCGTACAATGATCCCTATGGAACTTTGTCAATTCTAAAAGTTCCTTTATGAGGAGAGCATCCTTTGCCCCCTTCTCCAAATCGTACGGTTCATGTTCGTAGAATTCTTCTATCATCTAATCTCGCTTGCAATTTTCTCTGCAATTTTTACATCCGTAAGACCAGCCTGTTCCCATACATACCTTTGTGAACCCGCATTGCAGAATGCATCCTGGAATCCGATAAAAACTTGCCTCGGGGCATTCGACTTTGTCGCCTTATATTCTGCAACGGCACTCCCCATACCGCCAAGGACATTATGTTCTTCGACGGTAAAAATGGTCTTGTAATTTTGGAATATCTTGTCCAGCCCCTCTTTATCGATAGGCTTGATGGTATGCATATTGTAAACCGCAACGTTTACGCCCTGTTCGCTGAGCATCTTAGCGGCAGACAGGGATTCGTTCACCATTAACCCTGTAGCGATAATGGCGGCATCCGCACCTTCCTTAAGTTGAATCAGTTTGCCGGGTACAAACTCATAGTCTTCTTTGTAAACGATCGGCGCATTTAGACCACCGGAGAGCCTGATATACATTGGCCCGTCAGTTTCTGCGGCATACTCAGCCACCTTTACGGCCTCAAGGCTATCCGCCGGAGAAAATACGGTCAAGTTAGGTAGCACCCTTGTAAATGCCAAATCTTCTGTTGCCCAATGCGAAACGCCCGACTTGGCCGCAACGACACCGGCAGCAGAACCGACAATTTTCACGTTCAATTTCAAGAAGGACAAATGCTGCCGCACATGTTCAAGGCTCCGGACCGCAATAAAAGACGAATAGGTTGTTGCAAAAACATTGTATCCATCCATCGCAAGCCCTGCGGCAATGCCAACCATGTTCTGTTCGGCAATGCCAACATTCAAGAACTTGTTCGGAAACGCTTGCCTATACCTATCCATTCCAGAAAGTATCGCAAGGTCTGCCGTCAAAAGTTTGACATTTTCCTTTCTTTCGGCAATGTCGGGCATCGCGATGGCAAAGAAAGCTCCACGTTGGCCAAGTCTAGCCCAGGTCCTGATATCTTTCGATGCTATTTCCTTCATTTTGCACCTCCAGAAATCTCGGCCACGGCCAGTTCATATTCCTGTTGCGACAACCTATGATGATGCCATTCAGGCCTGTTTTCAATAAAGGAAACGCCCTTGCCCTTTACGGTATCTGCGATGATAACGTGAGGTTTTCCTTCTTCATTTTCCGTGAAAGCCTTAAGCAGCGACTCAACATTATGCCCGTCGCATTCTGAGACGAACCAGTTAAAACTTTTCATCTTGTCTGCCAGGTTTTCAATCGGCATCACATCTTCGGTGTTTCCGTCATAGGAAAGGTGATTCCTGTCGATAATGGCCGTCAAGTTATCCAACTTAAAATGCGGTGCGGCCATGAAAGCTTCCCATATCGAACCTTCGTTCAATTCTCCGTCGCCCATCAGTATGTAAATGTCTCTGTTACTCTTTCTTTCTTTGGCGGCAAGTGCAAGCCCGATGCCCACCGAAATAGCCATTCCGAGGCTTCCGCCAGAGTATTCAAGTCCGATTTCTTTTCTTTCCGGGTAGCCAGTCAGACGGCCTCCATCCTTCTGAAATTCTAGAATTTCCTCATGCGGAATAAAGCCAGCCTCCGCCAACGCCGGGATATGCGCAAGCACGCAATGGTTCTTGCTCGGGATAAAAATGTCCCTTTCTGAGTTCATCGGATTCTTAGGAGAAACATTAAGGATTTCGCCATAAAGAGTCGCAATAATCTCAATGGCAGACAAACTTCCGCCAAGATGCGAACCATTATTACCTGAAGCGAGAGCCATGTCCATCGCATCGAGACGCATTCGCTTGGACATATCCGTCAGCCTGCAGACATTGTCTGCCGAGCAGTCTATTTTTTTATTGTGAAAACCCATCAGACACGGCCCCCATCAAGAACCATGATGTGACCTGTCATGTAAGCAGCGTCATCCGACGCAATATAAAGTGCTGCCTTAGCTATTTCTTCAGGCTTGCCCATTCGGTGGATACTCATCCGGTTCAAAACTTTTTCCTTCTCTTCATCAGACTTGTAATTACCCATCTCCGTATCTACGAGACCCGGAGCAATTCCGTTGACACGAATATTATACGGTCCCAGTTCCTTGGACAAGGACTTCGTTATCCAAATCAGGGCTGCCTTACTTGAACCATAGGCCAGATATCCAGGGGAGGTTTCAATTCCACCGACAGAGCACATGTTGATAATACAACCCGATTTCTGTCGCATCATCACGCGAGACACAAGTTGCATCAGCTGGACTTGCGCAAACACATTCACTTGATAGACTTCCTTCAGTTTATCAAGGGACGTCATGGTAAAAAGACCACCGAAAGCAACACCTGCATTGTTAATCAAAACATCAATCTTCTTCTTGTCCGCGAAAATAGATTTCATCCCTTCCTTGATTTCTTCTTCGCAGCTCAAGTCAAAATAGACGGGCTTAATCTCCACTCCGCAGTCTGCCGACAGGTCGTCTAAAAAGGTTTCAAAGGATTCGTCTTGTTTACGGGCACAGGCGTAAATATCGTATCCGGCATGGGCGAACGTTTTCAAAAATTCCTTTCCTATGCCTCGATTCGAGCCCGTTATAATTGCGGTCTTTTTCTGATCGTCCATGACTGCCACCGGTTGTCCTAAACAGTGTAAATTTCTTTTAGTAATATATATTATTTAACGCTAACGCGCAATAAAATCAACCAATTGCAGGGGATTCTGTGCACAGGCAATATGCGGGAACTTCACAATATCGGCATCATTTTTGAACCCGTAGCCGTAGGTCACGCCAATAAACGGAATTCCCAATTGTGCGGCACTTTCCGCATCGTTGGCACTATCGCCAATCAAAAGACTCTCAGCAGGAGCAACACCCACCAAATTCATAGCCTTTTCGACAATCTGGTTCTTGGTCATGGTCGCCGCTGCATCGGAACCGCATATTGCGTCAAAGAAATGCGCCATCCCGAATTTTTCTAGAAGTTGGACGGCGTGATCTTCGCGTTTGTAAGTTGCAACAGCAAGCGAAAAATGCTCGTGAAGAGCGGTAAGACACTCTTCCATGCCAGCATAGCGGTCAGCCAAAAAGACATCGCCTTTCCCGTATTCCTCGCGAAAAGCCTTCATCACCGCATCAGCGGTATTTTCACCGGCATTGAACAATTCAAGGAAACGTTTTTTTAAAGGAGGGCCGACAAAGGTTTTGCAGGTTTCCTCATCGGGAACTTTGAAACCCATTTTGCCCAGTGTTGACGCAATACATTTCGAAATACCCCTGCCCGTGTCGAGCAAAGTTCCGTCAAGGTCGAAAATGATGAGTTTACACCCCAAAGAATTCAAACACCTTTCCACAGATATACTCGATTTCTTCTTCTTTCAGTCCATAGAACATTGGCAAACGGAGCAATCGATTGCTTTCGTTGGTCGTAAATTTGTCTTCACCGTGGAACCTGCCGAAACGCATGCCGGCAGGCGACGAGTGCAGCGGAACATAATGGAACACGGCCAAGACGCCGTTATAGACAAGGTGCTTCAAGAGCGCAGTTCGCGTCGCTAGATCTTCCACTTTCAGGTAAAACATGTGCGCGTTGTGCGTACAATGTTCCGGAATATGCGGGAATTCAATCAACCCCTTCTCGGCAAGAGGTGCAAGCCTTTCACGATAGGCGTTCCAACTTGCCATACGGGCATCGTTGATGATGTCGGCGCATTCCAGTTCGGCATAAAGATAAGCAGCGTTCAGCTCGCTCGGCAAGTAGCTGGACCCAAGCTCTACCCATGTGTATTTATCGACTTCGCCGCGATGGAACTGGCAGCGGTTCGTGCCCTTTTCGCGGATAATTTCGGCACGGTCGCAAAATTCCGGACGGTTGATGAGCAACGCGCCTCCCTCGCCCATGCTGTAGTTCTTGGTCTCGTGATAGCTGTAACAACCGAAGTCACCCAACGAGCCTAGTGCACGCCCTTTGTATGTCGCCATCATCCCCTGGGCTGCATCCTCGACCACAAACAAATTATGACGTTTCGCGATTTCATTTATCTTGTCCATCTCGCAGCCCACCCCCGCATAGTGGACCGGCACAATAGCCTTCGTCTTTTCGGTAATCGCATCTTCGATAAGCTTTTCGTCCAAGTTCATCGTATCGGGACGAATGTCCACAAACACGCATTTCGCCCCTTGCGAAACAAACGCGTCAGCTGTGCTCACGAACGTGAACGAGGGCATAATCACCTCATCGCCGGGAGCAATATTACAGAGACGGGCGGACATTTCAAGTGCATGCGTACAGCTGGTGGTCATCAAAGCCTTGACCGCACCCGTATGCTTTTCGAGCCACTCATGGCACCTAAGGTTAAACGTGCCGTCACCACAAATTTTGCCGCTTTCCACGGCCTGCTTGATATAATCGAACTCAAGCCCCACAAAAGGCGGCTTGTTGAAAGGAATCTTTGTCATACTGCAAATATAAACTTTATTTTACCTTCCGGTTAAGAAAAAAATAAGAAATCAGTTTAAAATCACAACAGGGACCCAATGCGACTTGTAGGCATTTCTCGTTTCTGGAGTTCCAAGCACCGGTCGATGGGTACCCTGCACAATAATCCGCAATCCAGGATGGCGCTTAGCAAAATCTGCAATTCGTCGTAACGACATTTGCAAACTGTCCCTATCCCCCAAGCGAGAACTCTGTGAAGTCCACGCCACAAACTTAAGCGAGTCTTCCACAAGCACAGAATCCATTTTAGAAATCATCACGCTGTCATTACATTTCTGGCAGAACACTATTTTATCAAAACCTATTTCTTTAATATATGTCGGACGGTCATACTCTGTTGAATCCCCTCCAAAGAGATAAACGTTGCCCGAAACAGCATTACGGAATTCCACTCGTTCGGCATGTTTCGTGCGATTCGCCAACCGTTGATGGAGAGCAAACTTATGCGGAATGTCCCTGAACAGAGAAAAGTCCGATTCAAGCAATGTTTCATCAATCGGCACGCCCCAAGCATCCACAAGAATAAAGACATTTACCTGTGAGCTATCATACATTTGCCGGAACAACGACTTCTTGTTCAGTATCCGGTATTCATCTAAATATTTTTGCGACAAGGAATCCTCATGAACAGAAGGAAGTAGATGCCACGGTTTACCAAACGGACTGGAAAAATCCATCGAACTCAATGCATACGTCAAAAAAGCCAAAACAACCACAGCAACAGCAAAAACAAGCAAATTTATTTTTTTCCACTTTTTCATAGAGAATCCTTTTTCAATCTGTACTTGAATAACATCAAATCTCCAAAAGTATAAACGGTGTCAACACGCACGGAATCGTGATAATGTTTTTCATAAAAAGACTGTAAAAAAGGTATTCCCTTATTATCTTCCATCACATAGACATTATCGTGAATTATATCACGTATAGGATTTTCAACACCTCGTTTCGCTAATTCACTTTTCATTGCAGGCAAATGAATATTCCAATAGCCCCAAGAAAAAATGTTATCCCAACTGCCAGGTTCTATAGCCTTATAAGCTGGATTCTTGAAAGACCCAAGTGATTTATACCGATCAAAAGAAAGTAAAAACACATCATCCGGATGTTTTTGAGCATGTTCCAAAAAAAGAATCCAATCCTTAGGAATTTCAGGGGTTTCAACTAGTGAAAAGTGCGTCTTCAAAGACCCCTGATTTGAAACACCTATAAAAGCAAATGTTGCAATCATTAACGAAATAGCTAACAAGAAGAATTTTTCTTTTTTCAAAAATACCGTATTCGTCGTAAAGATTTCTTTTTGCATAAACGGGATTGCCGACATCGCCGCATACAGCCATATTCCCGATTCCACATGGTAAACAAGCCTGTTCACCAACAACAAATACCCAATACAAACAGCAATAAAACCTAGCGAGACCCAAGGATATAGATTCGCCTTTTTCGAAGGCGAAAACAACAGCAAAATACAAAACAACACCCAACACCAACCGCTACATCGCATAAGAGCATGCGATATCGAAAGGAAAAATGCCACCAGCATTCGCTTCGGATTAGGCTTGTACAAATTATTCTGTGCAACATCTCTTATTGGTTTCAAGCTATCAACTTGAAAAACATCGGTATCATAGAACATCCATGCCTTCAACATCAAAAAATCATGACCGGACATTCCGCGTTCCTCAAGTTCATCATACGTAGATTCTTGGTCATAAAAGGCACCATCGCCAAAATAAGCTCGAATCGGCTGATACGCCGCATAATACTTGTAATCTCCCTCTGAAAACAGAGATTTATTATACTCCTTAAGTCCCCAAATGGAGGCAAACGCCACACACAGCGCAACTACCGCCATCAACGGGATACGCCGTTTTGAATAAAACTGAACCGCAAGCAAAAGGCACAAGAAGGGCATCCCGAGCAAAAAACCTTCATACCGCATAACGCTCCCAGCCAAGCAAAACAGCCCTCCAAGAACAAGAAACCTCTTTTTACTTTCTGCAACCCCAAACGCAAACGACACAATGCCAGCCGCCGTATAAATTGTAGCGCACTGCGTAAAACTCAACTGGAAATAAAAGTCCGGCGTAAGCGATGCAAGCAATAGAGCTGATACAACAGCCCCATATTTTGACCCTAGCCGCCGAATAATAAAGTACGTAAAAGTCGTAAACGCCGCAAACGTCCCCACAAGCTCAAAAATAAAATACCACCCCACCTTCGGGAACAACCAGTAAAACGGTTTCAAAAAAAAGCCGTATGCAGAATTAATAAAATACATGTGGACATCGTACTCACCGCCATACGCCCCAGTCAGCACGCTCGACATAAAATAATCGTCAAGCGAACCATGCCGAATTTGACCAAAGGCCAAATACAGGAATAAAAAAAACAAGTTAAGGCAAAACGCCCAACAAAGAGAACTTTTACGAATCATACATCATCCTGTTGACAAATCAACCACATACTCAACTATAGTAAACGTAATAAATTTTTTATCGATTAGGGCTAACAAAAGAGTCCTATTGCACCCCTCATAAACAATTTATATATTGTTATCATGGCTCGTAAATTTCCTATAGGCATTCAGACATTCTCGAAAATTCGAGGAGAAAACGCAATCTACGTTGACAAGACAGACTTGGTCTATAAAATGGCAAAAGAAGGTACTGTCTATTTCCTTGCACGCCCACGCCGTTTTGGGAAGTCGCTTCTCATCAGTACGCTGGACGATTACTTTAGCGGACGCAAGGAGCTTTTTACGGGCCTTGCGATAGACGGTCTTGAAACCGAGTGGAAAAAACATCCTGTGCTCAGGTTCGATTTCAGTCGAATAAAATTTCAAAAACCCGGCGATTTAAATCAGCTCTTAGATATGCAATTAACGGATTACGAATCCCTTTATGGGATTTCCATTCCTCCAATGCGACCAGGTGAAGAAAAACTGAAAAATAGCTCCCGCTTGCAAAAACTGATTCTCGCTGCGGAAAAACAGTTTGGCCAACAAGTCGTTTTCCTCGTCGATGAGTACGATGCTCCGCTTTTAGATACTTTGGTTGATCATGATTCTTTTGAGCAGATGCGGCAGATCTTGCGAGATTTCTATAGCCCGCTAAAAAGCCTTGATCCGCATTTAAGATTCATTTTCATCACCGGCATCACCAAATTGTCTTTACATGTCATTCCCGCCTCCGAGCGGGAATCTCCTTTTTTGGGGATACCCGATCAAGTCGGGTATGACACAGGATGGACCGGATTGAATCATTTATCCAATATTTCCATGGTTGACGATTATGCCTCTATCTGCGGCATCACTGAAGAAGAACTGCACACGCAGATGAAGCAGGAAATCGAGGCCATGGCACAGGCTACAGGCAAGTCTTTTGACCAAGTGTGTGCTGGACTTAAACGTAAGTACGACGGCTACCATTTTTCGCCTAAATCACCTGATGTTT
>JAEEGK010007070.1_pt1 | contig 26814 bp, 14 predicted proteins | sample 8958771 | NCBI WGS metagenome assembly JAEEGK01 (sample SAMN16246547, study PRJNA631951) | gut metagenome | biome: gut microbiome; feature: rumen; material: SC-attached | host: Bos | place: Iran: Karaj | collected 2018-10 | reverse complement strand
CCCAATCCCCAATCCCCAATCCCCAATCCCCAATCCCCATATAAAAATAAATAACTTTTCAAAATAAATTTAATTTTATTATTGATTTAATATAATTAAAAATATACTATATTATTTTATAATTATTTTTGAATAAAATAACTTTGATAATAAAATTATTATAAAATAATATAAACTTAAAAAAAAATATATTTAAATTTTAAGAAAAAAAATAATTGCAACCAATAAAACAAAAAAAAAAAAAAGCAAAATGTCAACAACAGACTTCAACTTAGAAAACTTAAATTCAAAAAAAGAAAATTCCAATTCCAATATAACAAAACCTGAAAATTCAAATAAAAACATAATCCCAGAAAAATCAGCTTTAAGTTTATTTTGTAAAGACTTAAATGAAATAAATTCCCAAAATAAAAATGGTTGGACTCCAATATATAATTCAGTAATAACAAATAATTTAGAATGTTTAAATGAATTATTAAAATTAGGAGCAAATCCAAATATTCCAAATTTATTAAATGAAACTCCCCTTTATCAATCAATAGAAATGGAAAATTATGATGCATTAATTATTTTATTACAATATAATCCAGATTGTAATATTTCAAAAAATAATGGAATGTCTCCTTTACATTTAGCTTCTCAGAAAAAATTAATTAATTTTATTTCTGCTTTATTAAGACATGGTGCAAATCCAAATTTACAAAATCTTCTTTTTTTACAAACTCCTCTTCATATTGCAATTATTAATAAATCAAATGATGATATTTTAAAATTGTTTTTTAAATTTAAAGGGGATTGTTTTTTTATTAAAGATAAATTTGATAAAAGTCCTTTTGATTATTCTATTGATAATGGAATTGAATATCAAAATATGGTACAAAATATTTTTAAAGGAGATAATTTATCTGATAATGATCATAATGAAAATAATAAAATTTTTAAGAGTAATACATTTAAAAATATTAATGATACTATTAAAGAAGAAGATGATGATTATGTTAGTTCTACTAAAATTTTTCAAAGTTCAAGTAATAAGGAAACAAGTGGGAAAAATACTATTAATACAAATTCTAAAAGTAATAATAAAATATTAGATGAAAAAATTTTAAATGAAAATATATTGGAAAATAAAGATTTTAATAATGAAAGTAATAGTAAAGATAAAAGGAATGATAATAATAACTTATCTGATGATAAATCTAATGAAGAAAATTCATTAGTTAAAAAAAGTTCTAATGAAAATATATCAAATACAATTAGAAAAAATAATGAGATTAAAGAAAATTTAAAGGCTGATTTTTCTAATTCAATAAAAAAAATTAATATTACTGAAGATAATTTAAATATTAATTTGTCAACTCCTAAAGATAATAAAACAAAAAATTTAAATTCTTTTTTAACATCAAATTCTAAAAAAGAAATAAATAATAGTAAAAAGGAAATAAATAGTGAAATAAATCCTTTAGATTTAATAAATCAAGTAACAACTACAAATTCTAATATTTTTTCTGAATTACAAAATTCTAATCAAATAAATCAAAAAGATACTTTTTCAGATTTATCATATTCTAAAAGTAAATCTTATATAGTAAGTGATCATAATCAAACAAATCAAAAGAAAAATGATAAAAGTATAAATAGTAATTTATCAATTGAAAGTAATTTTGATATTAAATCTGAAAATAATAATTCAATTAAAAAGAAAAATGTCAATCAAAAAATAAATTTTGAAAATAAAGAAAATTATAATCCTAATTTTAATTTTATTGATATCAATAAAAAAGAAAATAATAATTCTAATATATATATCAAAAAATTTAATGTTAAGAATAATAATAATAACAATATTAATAATTCTTTTAGTAGTTCAAATAATAATAATATTAGTAATAATTCTATTAATAGTTTAATTAAAAATAATAATAATAGTGACAATTCTTTCCATAGCACGAAAAAAAATAATAAATCAAAAACATTTCAAAATAAAAAAAATTATAATATTAACTTAGATAAAAATAATAATTTAATTGTTAATAATAATAATCTTTTTATTTCAAAAACATGTAAAAATAAAAGAAATTATCATATAAATCCAGAATCAAAAATAATAAATTTAAATAATTCAAATATCCTTTCATTAAATACAACAAGACCTTCAAATCCTTCAATTCAATATAATTCAAATACAAACTCAAATAAAAATAATACTAATAATATCAATTTGAATAATAATAATAAAGAAATAAATACCACTATTAATTCAAACAACAATTCTTTATATAATAAAATAAATTCTCAAAATAATTTATTTCATGCAAATACTAGTTCAAATAATCTTTCTTTTTCTACTTTTAATACTCCATGTTATAAAAATAATAATTATGTTCAAAATTCTTTTTTAAATGAATATGCTTTTGAAAATGGAAAATGGATTAATAATAATAATATTACAAATGATAAAAGTTTAAATGAAGATTTTTTAGTTGAACAAAATTCAATAGCAAAATTAAGAGATTATTTAATTTCATGTGATTTAATAAATTATTTAAATTTATTTTTAGAAAATGATATTATTGATATTGAAAGATTAATTGAAGGAGTTAAAAAAAATGAACTAAAAATTGAATATAAAGATATTGAAGATTTAGGAATAAAAAAACCTGGTCATATATTTAGATTATTATTAAAAATAGAAATTGATGCAAAGTTAATAAATGAGAAAATTGTTGATTTTATTTTCAATAATTTAAACAGTCAAAAAAATGATTTAAATCTATCTCTTGGTTATTTTAAACCATGTTGTAATTTAGGCAAAAATAATTCATATACAAAATATAATGATATATTTTCATTTTTAAAAAGTAAAAATTTAGAAGTTTTAAAAGATAACTTATTACATAATGGGTTTGAAAATATTGAATATTTATTAATACAAATGTTTAGTAAATATAATTTTAATGATGAAATGTTAACTGAATATTTTCATATTTATAATGATGAACTTAAAAGAAAATTTCTTAAAGAAATGTATAAGGAGAAAAAAAAAATTTATAATACTCTAAAAATTCCATATTATGAAAAATTCGTTTATAAAAATCAATCTTTGGAATTAAATAGTGAAAATGAAGAAAATTGCAATATGTGCAATATATTTTAATATATTTATTTATTGTAAATAAAAGATTGTTTTTTTTTGTTCTTAAATTATTATAAATCAACTTAAGTAAATATTTAATAAATAAATATTTTAAAATATTTTTAATATAAATTTTGTTTGATAATTTTCATCATATTCAAATATTTAACTATATAATTGAGGGGTTTGAATCAATTTTTTTTGGTTTTATTTCTTTATATAATTATCTATTCCCAATTTTTATAAAAATTGTTTTTAATTCTTTCTTTAATTGTATTTTTTTCACTTTATTTCTTTCAAAGAATTCTTAATTTTAATTTATTTTTTCATTTCTAATATCGAAAAAATAAATAAAATTATTCGAAAATATTATTTTGTTAAAAAAATAATTTAATTATTAATTTTATTTTTAAAATATTATAATGAAATTAAAAATTGTCTTTTTTATTTTATTATATCAACTATCATCAGAAAATTCATTTGAATTAAAACTTTTTGAAAATTCTTTTGTATATATAAACGTAGGAACTCCAAAACAAAAATTAAAATTTTATATTGATTTTCAAATGAATTTAAATGTAATATTTTCTCATAAATTTAATTCTCAATTATCTACAAGTTTAAATAAATCTCATATTTATTATAATTTTAATTCTTCTCAAGGTATTTTTTCTGGTATATTTTCAAAAGATAAGTTTGAATTTGAAAATAATAATTTTGACTTATATTTTCTTTTAACAAATTTTTCTTCATATCAAAAATTTAATTTTGATGGAATTATTGGTTTAGGTTTTTCAGAACAAAATTCTTTATTAAATTCTTTTTCTTTTATTTCTTTTTTAAAAAGAGAAAATATTATTGATAGTGAAATTATATCAATAAATAATAATGGAAATTTAATTATTGGTAAATCTTTAATAAATGAAAAATTTAATATTTATAATCAAACTGAAATTAATTTAACTAATACAAATAAAACTTATCCTAAAACATTCTCTTTAATTAAAGGAATTTCTTTTTTTTCAAAAAAAAATTTAGAATTTCAGAAAGAAAGTAATTTTAAAATTGTTTTTGAATTAAATTTTGATCAATCAATATCTAATCAACTAATTATATCAAATAATATTTTAGATAAATTTAGTAAACAATTTTTAAATGAAAATGATTTAAATAATTCTTTATCTTTGATTAAGGAAAATTCTCAAATTCCAAATCATGAAATTATTTCTTTTCTAAATCATAATTATGAAAGTGGATTTTTCTTTAATGAAAGTAATATTATTAATTTCCAAAATGAAAATTCTATTTTCCAAATTGAAGTTTCTTCTGATTTTGATGATTTTATTTTTTTCAATTTAAATTTTATTAAAAGTGAAATGATAATTTTCGATTATGAAAAAATGAAATTAATATTATATAATTGTCTTAGTTGTGGATTAAAACAAGGAAATGAAAATAATTATAATACTTTATTTATGTTTATATTTTTATTTAGTTTAATTTCTATTATAATAATGATTTTGATAATGAAATCAATGATTAAAAAAAAGAAAGTTACACATATAAAATTTTTAAAATCATATAATTTAATAATTTAACAGATATAAATAATTTATTTTTAAATTTATATTATTATTATAATGGAAACATTAATAAAAGAAATATATTATTTTACTATTAATAAAAAAATAATTATTTTTTAATATTTAAAAAAAAAATATGGAAAATTCAGATATATCAAAACAAAAATTAATAGCAAAAAAATATATAGAAGAAAATGATTTAGAAAGAATAATAAGTGAAATGATAAATTCTTTAGTTCATGAAAGAGTAAAAAATCCTTTAGTATATATGATAAAATATTTAGCAGGATTAATGACAGAAGAAGAGAGAAAAGTAAATGGTTTTATAATTCCTGAACCATATCCATTAGGACAACCAATATCAAAATATCCTTTTTTATCTAAAGATTGTTTATTAAAAAAATATTTAACAAAAGAATTATTTAAAGATATAAAATATTTAAAAAGTAAAAATGGTGGAAATATAAATACAACAATTAAGATTTCTGAAAATTTAAATAATGATAATATTGGAGTTCAAATTAATGATTATGATTCATTAATTGTTTTTAAAGATTTATTAATTCCTATTATTGATGAATATCATAATATTGATACTGAATATGAATTTAAGGAAACTTTAAAAGAAGAAATTAATGATAATTCTTTTCCTTTTTTTGAAAAGAATTTAAATCATTTTAAAAGATTTACAATTAGATTAAGTAGAAATATTAAAAATTATCCATTTGAAAATATTTGTCAAAATGAAAAGAGAATGGAAATCGAAAAAGATTTAACAAGAGCTATAAATAAATTAATAGAAACTAAAAATTTACCTCATTTAAATAATATAATTTTTTCTGAAGAAAATGAAAATAAATGGAATGAAATTTTAGAATATGTTAATTATGATAATGAAAAAGAAAATAAAAGTCAATTACAAATTAACTTTCCTCAACATAGAACAATATATTATAATAATTATTTAAGTTTAATAATTTTGATAAATTTCAGTGAACATTTAGAAATTATAGGAGTTTTAAATGAAGAAAATTTAAAAAATGGATTTTCAAATAAAATAAATGAAATAAATAATATATCAATATTAATAAATAAATTTATTGAATATGAATATGATAAAAAATATGGATTTTTAACTTGTAATGTAAAAAAAATTGGAGTTGGAATGGAATTATCATCAATAATAATTTGTGAAAAACTTGATGTTGAAAAATCAAAAAAATCAATTGATGATGTTGTAAAAAATTTAAATTTTGATTCATATCAAATTGACTATGTTGATGATAATAATGTTAAAATTTTTATCAATTCTTATTTTAAATTAAGTGAAAAATATCAAAAAGATTTTATTGAAAGTTTTTATTCAAAAATAAGTGGATTAATTAATTTTAATAGAGAAAAAAATATTAATTATGATAAAATTATTTTTAACAGAGATTTTAATCCTACTGAAAAAAATATTTTAATTACATATGATAAAAAATTCGAAAAAGAAGAATATAATATTTCTTCTTCTGGAAAAATATTAAATGAATATTTTAATTATTTTATACAAAATCCAAAAAATAAATATGGAATTTTTTTTGATTGTCCAAGTGATATAAAAACTTTTAATAATTTTGTAAATGAATATTTATTTTTAAGTCAAAATTTTATTATAAATGAAGCAATATCTAATATGAATATTAATAGTAATTTCCAATTAACAGATATTGAAAAAAAAAAAATTGAATCAATTAATATATGTTTAATAAGAAATTTAGAACATTTTCCTTTTTCAATTTGTGAATTAAATTCTAATGATAAAATAGAAAAAATAATAATAAATGTATTAAATACATTAAATTTAAGAAACCATTTTGGAAATTATTTTTCTTTAGATAATGAAAATCAAGTTGCTCAAGCTAAAAAAATTATTTCTGAAAATAATTTAAAATTATATGATGATAATTTATATATAAAAAATAGAGGAGTAATTCAATTTGATTCAGATAATATTTTTGCTTTAATAAATGATATTGATCATATAAAATTTTTCTTAAGCGCATATAATAATCCAGGAGAAAAATTAAATGAAAATTTATTTAATATTTTAAAAACTGTTAATGAATTTAGTAAACAAATTAAATTTTTAATTGATGAAAATTATGGAATTATTACTTCTTCTCCTAAATTTTTAGGAACTGGATTAATTGTTGAAATTGAAATAAAAGTTAAAATGTTAAATGAAATATTAGATAAAGTTTGTAAAGAAGCAAATGAAAGTTTATTTGGAAATAGTTATAATACTAAAAATAAAGTAAATGAATTTTCTTATCAAATTATTAGTGATGATGTTGATGGAAAAATTGTTAAAGTATGGAATAATATTACTATTGGAAAAAGTGAAAATGAAATTTTAGGTGATATATTATATTTTATTAGTCAAATATTTATGGTTGATAAAAAATTAAATAAGAAACAAGAAAATGATATTATACACGATAATCAAAATATTGAAATTAATGATAATGAAATTAATACTACTAGCAATACTGAAAATACTTTTTAAAATAAAAATATTTATTTAAATGGAATTTTTGTAAAATAAAAATATTTAATTTTTTTCTTTTATATTAAAAACAAGTATTTTCATAATTATACTTTTATAATTAATAATAAATTATTATATTCATATTTAATTTCTATTTCAAATAATATTTCAAATAAATAATAAAATTTACAGTTGATTTATGATTAATGAATTATATTTCTTATTTTATATAATAAATTAAATTTGTTAAATTTGTTTTTTAATTAAATAATTTTTTAAAGTTTAAAATTAAATGAAATATTTTTAGTTTTAAAAAAAAATTAAATATCTAAGTTATTATTTTCTTTTTCTTCTTCATTACTTTGAGATTCAGAAAGATAATTTTTATTTACATTTGTATTTTTTATAGTAATTGGTATTAATGCACTTTCTATTTCTTTTCTATCATTTGGATTTAATTTATTTAAAATAGTAGATATATTCTTATTACATTCTCTACATTTATTTTTATAATATTTTTTCTTTCTTAAAACTTCATTATATTTATCTAAATTAGTAGCATTCTTTAATTTTGAAATAATTTCATTTAAAACATGTATTTCTTTATCTTTATTTTGTAATTGTTTTTTATATTCTAATTCATTATTTTCATTAATTAAAACTTTCCTTGATAAATTTCTACATTTTTCTCCAATTGTATTATATTCATTTTGAAAATGAGATAAAGTTCTTAATTTATTTTCATAATCACCTCTTAAATATTCTATTTCAAGTTGTAACTCATTTAATCTTTTAATTAAAATCTTTTTTTCTTCAATTAATTTATTATTTTCTATCTCTTTATTACTTTTATCAGAATTTGTTTTTTCTATATATTCTTGAAAATCAGCATTAATTTTTTTTAAAGCTAAATTTAAATCTTCAATTTCTTTTTGATAAATTTCAACATTTTCTCTTTCATTTATAAATTTTTGTTGATTTTTATTTCTATAATCAATTAATGCTTGATTCATTTCATTTTCCCTTAAATTAATTAAATTCTTTAGATTATCTAATTCATTATTTGCTTCTTCAATTTTTAAATTTAAATCATTATTTATTAAATTTAAATTTTCATTTTCACTTTGTACATTAATTAATAAATTTTTTGCATTTTGTGCAGCTACTTTTAAATCATTTAATTCATTTTGTAAAAGAGCTAATTTTGAAGTTAAATCATTTATTTGACTTGAACTTAATTGATTTTTAAATTTTTCTGATTCAATTTCTTTTAATAAACTTTGTTCTTTTGTTCTTGTTGATATTATAATATTATTATTTTGCAATTTTATTTTCTCTAATAATTCATTTAAATTTTTTTCTTTTTCTTTACTTCTATTTAATTGAATTTTTAATTCTTGAAATTGTAATGGAGAAAAATCATCATATGTTTTATATAAATTTAAATTATTAATATTTCCCTTATTATCTGCAAATTTATTTAATAAATCTTTCATATCAGAATTATATTTTTCATTTAATTTATCAAAATCACTTTTACTTTGGTTTTTATATAATTCAAATTCTGAAGTTTTTTTTAAATTTTCACTCCTTAATTCATTTATTTTATCATTTAATTCTTGAATTTCAAAATTTTTTTCATTTACAATATTTGTATATTTAATTTCTATTTCTGCAGTAATTCTATTTTTTAATGCAACTTCATCTAAATTATTTAAATTTTTTAATTGTTTTTCATAATTATCTTTTTGAATATCAAAATATTCTTTTAATTTCTTATTCTCATTTTTATATTGATTTTCCATATTTAATTTTTCTTCAAATAATGTTTGTATTTGTTGTCTTAAATCTTCATTTTGATTTTGTATTTTTTGATGAAGTTCTTTTAAATCATTATATAACTTTATATAATTTTGTTTTTCATTTTCTTTTTTTTCTAATTCTTTTTCTAATTTTATTGAATATTTTCTGAATTCTAAAAGTTGTTCTAAAGTATCCTGATAAGTTGTTGGTTGTGGAATTTCATTCATTTTTTTTATTATATGAATAATTATTTAACATTGATTTTTTTCAAAAAAAATTTTTTAATTTTTATATAAAAAGTTAAATTAAATTTAAATAAAAATATAATATTTATTAATATATATATTAACTAATAAAATAAATACAAATATTATAAATTATATTAATCAAATAAAGTACAAATAAACATTTTAAAAATTAAAAAAAATGTTAATTTAAGAAAATAAAAATTTTATTTTTTTACTTCATAAATATTAAAAAGACTTTTAAAAAAAATTTATTCCTTAGCAAAATTTTCATCCATTTTTTCTAACAACTCATTTAATTCTTCCATAATTTTTGTAATATGTTTATGACTTCTTTGATAAATAATATTAATCTTCCTTTGAATTTCATTTACTTCCATATTATGTTTATCAATTTCTTCCTTTGAATAAGTTTCTTTATTTTTAAAACTTTCAATTTTATTTTGTAAATTAGTAACTTGTTCTTTTAATAATTGTTGTAAAACATTAGTAACAGTAGTTTTTTCATCTTTAAAAGCTTTAATAATATCTTCTTTAATTTTTTCAGGTTCTTCTCCTTTTTCCATTTTTTCTTTTTGAATTTGTAAAAAGTGATTAATTCTATCGAAACTTTGTTGATTTCCAGTATAATCATTTTTATCTTTATCTCTTTCATCTTCATCTAACATATTATCTAAATCAAATATAGATTTTTCTAATATAGGAATAAGATCATTTGGTCCTTTCTCATATAATTTTTTATTATTATCAGTTGCTAATCTTCTATTATCAGAAATTCTTTTTAAAAATTGTATACTTTCTATATAATTTTTATTATAAGCATCTTCAATTTTTTTAAAATCTTCAATATATTGTGCTTTTTTAGCAAAAGTATTTCTTTTCCAAATTTCTCTATCATCATCAATTTTCTTTGAATCATCCTTATCTCCATTTGATAAACTCTCATCTTCAAATGAAAAAATATCAGGTTTACTTAAAATTTTTCCTTTACCATAATGATTAATTACTTGAATTTGAGTTCCTTTATCATCAAATTTATATGATAATTTAAATATTTGACTTTCTGGATTTAATAAAGGATTAAAATTAGTTTTTTGAGTAAATTTAGTTATTAATATTTTTTTATCATATAAAGGAGAATCAATTGAAAATCTATATGATTTTGTTGTTTGTTTTGAATCTTTATCTAATAAAATTTTCCTTTCAAAAACTTTATCATCTCTACTTTCATATTTATGTAAAATTTTCTGTCCAAAAATTTCTTCTCTATAAATAATACCAGTTTCAAAATTAGTAGGATAAAAATTAATTTTTTTATAACTTGCTTCAACTTCTTCAACTTCTTTCCAATGCCAAATTTGTCCTGGTAAATAATAATCAATAGTCTTATGTTCATAAGGATAATAAATTTTTTTATATAATTTATCACCTCTATTTCTATAACGATGTTCAACACTCATTAAAAGAAAACGAGCATAATCTTTAAAATTATATATTTTCATAATTAAACCATCAGTTTGACTAAAAGGAGCAAATTTCTCAACTTTAGTTTTTTCATAGAAATAAACTTGAGTTTGTGTAGGTGATCTTTCATTATATTTTTGTAAAGGAATAATAATTCTATTAGGCCATGGTGGTGGCATATCTAAAACTTCTTTATTTTTCTCTTCATTATTTTCATTATTATTATTTAAATTAAAATTATTCTCATCTTCTTTTTTTTCTTCTTCACCTTCATTTTCTTCAGCAACATTTTCTTCTTCAATTTCACCAACTTCTTCACCTTCTTTTGAATTTAACATAACATATTCCCAATTAGTAGCTTTATTAGTATTCCAATCAATTTCATTAACAGGTTTATCCATATGTAAATTAATATAAAAATTATAATTATTAAACATAGCATCAACTTGTTCATAAGGAGAATTTTTAACATCATATAATCTTCCAGTACTAGGTTCAATAAATATCATTTCTCTTTTTAAACTCTTATCTTCATTTCTACTTGTTAATTTAAGTAAAACCCAACAATGAATTCTTCTATGTTTAAAAGGATCATTTCTTTCAAATTCAGGCATATCATCATCAATAACAGTATTTTTAATAAATTCTTCTTTTTCTTTTAATTCTCTTTCTTTTTTTTCATCTAAATCAAATTGACTAAAAATAGGAACTTTATCTTTAATAGTCGGTTCAACATCATCTTGTTTTTCTTCTAAATCAGGTTCAATTATTCTAATATCATCAGGCATTTCAGGAGGACTTAATCTAGTTTCATCTTTACTAGTAATAAAACGAGGAGCTTTACCATAAATAACATAAGCATTATAACCAGCACCAATTAATAATGAAGCAGTTACTATACTTATATCAAATGAATCACCAATTTGCCATTTTACTACATTATCTGGAGCTGGAATAAATTTTGGAAATTCTGTTGGTGGATTTAATTCTTCATATTCAAAAAATTCTGATATGAATTTTGCACATTTTTTATAATCGTATAATTCAGGATATGGAACTTTTGTTGGACGAACTGTTGTACATATAAATTTATATTTTCCACATTCATTTTGAGGATATAGTAATATTTCTCTTTTTGGATCATAGGTTAAACCAAATTCTTTTTTAAATTGAATTACGTGTTCTAATATTAATTCTTCTTTTAATGTGTTTTCTTTGTAAGAATTTGGAATTACGGAACTTTGAGCAAAAATTTCACAACGAGATTGCTTTTTTAGTTTTAGAAATTCGTTTTCTTCACGTTCTTCTTGTGGAGGTGGAACTTCTTCTGTCATTTTTTTTTTTTTTTTTATTTGGATTTATTTTTTTATTTGGACAGTTATATATTATTTTTTATATTTTTGATGTCAATTATTTTTTAATTTTTTTTTTTTTGTTATTTTTTTATTTTTATATTATTGTTTTTAATTAATTATATATGTCTTTAGTATTACACCTTATTAAATATTTATAAATTTTTGTTTATTTGATTTGAAAAAAAAAGTCATTTTTTATTATTGTTATGTGTTAATTTATGATAAATTTCAGATTGATATAAAAAATTATTTGTTTTATCATTGTTTTTAATATTATAATATGAATCTCTATGAATTTTAAAAATGTTTTCTGTATCAATAAATTTTACATTAACTTTTTGAGTTTCTTTATTTAATGAATTTTTATTCCTTTTAATTATTAATTTGTTTTTAAATTTTTTATTTTTATTTGAATTAATTATTTGAATATTGTATATATTATTATTATTTATATTATTAGTATTATTCTTTTTATTATATTTATCATTTGAATTTTTTTGATTAACTACCCAAGAGAAATTAGGTAATTGAATTTTATTTTTAAATTCTAATTTCCGAAAAAAACTATAATAATTATTTATTGGATTTGTTTTTTTTTCTTTTGGGGTAAAAGGACTTAAATGACAATTTTTTCCATTATCTAAAAAAGCATTTTCAATATTTCTTGTTTTTAATTGATTTTTTGAATTAATAAGATTATATTTCAAAGAATTTTGTGTTTGAATTATATTATTTTGGCTTGGTCTACAATTAATTGTTTTATTATAATGAAAATTAAAATTTAAATTTTCTTTATTTTCAGTGTCAAATGTTTGAATTCTATCTTCCATATCAATTGTTCTATTTTTATCTATTTTTTTTTCTTTTGATATATTATTATTATTTGATAAATTTAAATCACTTAAATCACTATTTTTATTTCTATTTGAAAAAAAAGAAAAATTTACATTTGAAATTGAAAATTTTTCTTCTGATATTTTTCTCTTTTCAGATTTTAAATTTTCATTTGAATTTTCTTCTTTTGAAAAACTACTTTTTCTTCTTGAATTATTGACTTTTTTAATTTCATAATAATTTATTGGATGAATCCTATTTTTAGAAGGAATTTTTTTTGAATAATAAGTTGCAAATGGAGATTGAATTTTATAATTAAAATTATTAGGAATTAAATTTAATGTTTTATTCGTATCATTTTCTAATTCAAAACTTTTAAAATGTTTAATTGATACTTTTTCATCTTCTAAACAATTAAATTTTTCTTCGCTATCATTTTTTATTGTTGATAATGATTTTATACTTAAACGATTTATGTTATCTGTAATTTGAATATTTTCAAACATATTTATTTTAAAGGAAATAATTATTTTTAGAATTTGAATAAATATTAAATAATTATTTATAAAATGATTTGAATAATTAAAAAATAATAAATAAAAAATCATTAAAATATTTTTTAATAAATTAATCCCTTTAAAATTATTTTTTGAATTATATAAAAAGATTTAATTTATATTTTTGGTTTTTAAATTTTTTTTACAATTGATGAAATATCTATAAAATTTTAAAAAAAATATTATCACTTACTATAATATATAATAAATAAAAAAATAACTTCTAAAAATGTCAAAATGTTTCAGTTCAGATATATTTAAAGAAGAAATTGAGCAAAGTACAAAAGCAAAAGATGAAAGTTTTTCCCAAACAATAACAAATTTAACAAATTTCAGGAAAAATAAAAATTTAAAAGCAGCACATTTACCAAAATTAGGTCAAGTTCCTCCTTATTTATATATAACTAAAAATAAAAGAATTGAAAGATACAATCCAAATAAATTAATAAAATCAACTCAATTAACAATTGATACTAGAAATCCAAAATTTTATCAAGAAAAAAAAATACCAAATAATACTTTTGCATATGCACAATATAAACAATTTAAATTTCCAAATTATAAAATTAAAAATTATATTCATGATGATTTAAAAGATAAAAAAGCTTTATTAAGTGAATATGAAAGTATTCCTGATTATGCTTTATCATATGCATTATTACCAAAATATAAAATTAGTCATACTTTATATAAAGAATTACAATCAAAGAAAAATGAATTTATGGATGTTTATAATAGACAAAAAGAAATAGAAAAAGAAAATAATGTTAATTTAAAAAAAAGGAAAATTTTAATTGATCAATTTCCACCTCAAAATATTTTTAATAGAAAAAATAATATTAATGATATATTAAAATCAGGAATGATTAAAATTCCTTTTATTAATGATTTAAATATGGATTTAACAACAAGTGAAAAAGAAAGATATATAAATATAATGGATTTTTTATATAAATTAAAAAATTTTATTGAAAAATATCCACATGAAGAAAATAAACTTATTCATGAATTTTTAATGGAACATAATGTATTTGATATTGAATATTATGATATTGAAAAAATTAATAATTTTTCTAATTTCCTTAATACTGATTTTACAATTGATCCAAAAAAAAATTTTAAAGAGAATTTAAAAGATATTTTAAATGGATTATATAATAATGATTATAATATTGATTTAACTACTCAATATACTGATACAAAAAGATTAAAAAGAGAAAAAGAAAAAAATTTTGAAAAAATTCATTCAATGAAAATAAATAAAAGTGTAATTCCAATGAAAGGATTAATTACAAATAATTTACATCTTCAAACAAAAGTATATCTTAAAAGTCAAAAATTAAGCGAAGATTATGATTTAGTAAAAAATCCTGAAGTTATAATTGAAAAATTGGAAAAAGAATTTATAAATGAAGAAAATAAGAGTAGTGATAATAGACACTTATCAGTTCTTAAAAAGTGTGATAGAAATAATGAAAAATTATATGGAAATAGATTATCTGAAACTGAATATTCTGTTTTAACAAAAAAATATAGATTAACAGAATATATTTGTCTTTTGAAAGCTAAAAAAAATTATGAAATTGGTAAAATTGAAAAAAGTTTAAAATTTAAAATATAAATTAAAATAAATATAAAATAAAAATTATTATTTATTTATAATTATAAGAGTTTTTTATTTAAATTAATGATTGGGTTTATATATTGATTAAAAAAATTTTACTTTTTGATATATACCTAATAAAAAAAAATTATAAAAAAAAAAATAAACAAATTAATAAATTAAATTAATAATAAAAATAATTATCTTTTAATAACAAATAATAAAAAAATGGAAAATGGTATATCAAAAATAAATTTATTATCAATAAAAAACAGATTAGAAAAAGCAAATGAAAAAGAAGAAGAAAAAAATATCCCAAAAATTAATAAAAAAAAAAAAGAAAACTTCAATTTTGAAAAAGTTAATCTTGAAAATTTAAATTTTGAAAAATCAATATTTAAAAAGTCTTCTCGTAATAATTTCAATGAAGAATTAAGTACAATAATAGAAAATTTTTTATACATAAGTAACTATAAAGCAGCATCAGATATAAATTTATTAAAAAAATTAGATATTAATTACATAATAAATTGTTCAGGTGATTATTGTCAAAATGTTGGAAATGATTTTATTGATTATTTAACTTTAAATTTAAAAGATAATTCAAAAGAAAATATAGAATGTATTTTTTATAAATGTTATGATTTTATTAATAAATGTAAAAATGAAAAGAAAAGAATATTAATTCATTGTTATCAAGGAATAAGTCGTTCTGTTTCTATTGTTATTTCATATTTAATGATAAGTGAAAAAATGTCTTGTGATAAGGCATTTAATTTTGTTCAAAGAAAAAGATTTATTGCAAATCCTAATTTAGGATTTTTTTTACAATTACAAATTTTTGAAAAGAGATTATTAAATAATGAAAAAAATAAAATTGAAATTTTTTCTGTTTCTTCTTTTCAAATTGAACAACCTAATTTTATTGTTGCTAGATTAATATATCATAATTTAATTAATGATGAAAATAATAATTTTGAAAATAAAAAATTAATTTTAGATAAAAGAGGTTTTTATATAATTTGTGATAAATTTAATTGTTTTTTTTTACAAGGAAGTGAAATTAATCAAATAAATAAAGAAAAATATTTAAATTATGCAAAGTATTATATTGAAAAAATTCATCAAAATGAATATTTAATATTAAATTATGATAAAAATAATTTTTCATATGAAATAATTGAAGAAGGAAATAAAAATCTTATTTTAGAAAAATTTTTAAATGAAAATAATATTAATATTGAATTTAGTATTAATTGTGAATTAGATAAATATTATATAGATTTAAGTAAAATTGAAGAAAATGGAAATAATTTGAATAATTATTTAATTGATAAAGAAGAATTAATTAAAAAAGGATTTTATTTTTATCCAAAAAAAGAAGTTTATAAAATTTTAAATTTAGATGATTTGAATGATGATGATTATTTAATTGCTTGTTTTGATAATGAAATAAGTAAAAAAATTTTTATATGGAAAGGTCCTAATTGTAATATAAATAATATTGAAGAAGAATCATTTAAGAATTATGTAAAAATAAATTTTTTTAATAATTGTAAAAAAATTATTGAAGAAATTATTGAAATTCCTTTTGAAGAATCAGATGATTTTATGGAACTTTTATAAAAATTAATTATTACTTTTTTATTTAATTTTTTTGTGTATAAAAGGATTTAGTTTTATGAAATTTAGTAAATAATATTTATAAATATAATAATAAAGGGTTTTTAAAAATTTTTATTTTTTTTTTTATATTTAAAAAGATATAAGATTTATATTCATATTAATAATAGAATTTAATTATTTTCATTTTAAAAAAAATCATAAAAATATTATATAAATTCTTTTTACTTTTCTAATTCTTTTACTAAATCATCAATATTAAAATCATCATTAAAACTTTTTTCTTCAATTTTAATTGGATTTTGATTAACACAATAAATACCTAATAAATATTTTTGAGGGTCAGGAAAATTTTCATTATTATATTTATCATTTGGAGGCCATTGCCAAAATAATTTTGTATTGTTTAAATTATCATTTTGAGTTTTTTTAATTTCATATAAAATATGTTCATTAAATTTTAATTTATTTTTTAATTCTAAAGGTAACCAATTCATAACAATTATATTTCCTATTGGGTTAAAATTAAATTTTTCACAAAATATATTTTGTAATATTTCACTTTTATTTAATAACATTACTAAAACTTTAAATGATTTTTTTCTAATTTCCTCATTTTGATATTTTAATAATGATAATAATCTATTTAATCCTCTGTCTGATAAATTTAAAAAAATATCTTTCTTATGTCTTTCTTGTGTTAATGCTGTACAAAAATTATTTAAAACTTTTATTAAATTTTCAGGATTATTTGATAATGTATTTTCATTTGATGAAGAAAAAAATTCCTCTGTTAAAGATTTTGCAAAATTTGAATTCATTTTTATTAATTTATTTTTTAATTAATTTATTTAATTAAAAAAAATTAAAAAGTAAAAATAAATAAATATACTTTCAATATAAATATAATATTATATAATATAAAAAATACATTCAAAATTAATAAAAAAAAAATACCCAAATCACAAAAAAAAAAAAATTTTTATTTTCCTTTTTTTTTATTTTTTTGCCTAAATTTTCTTTCTTCTCTATTAAATTTCTCCATAGCAACTTTCCATTCTTGAGCAATATTTTCATATAATAATCTTTCATCTTCATTTTTACTATTATAAAATGATCTATATAACCAAATTAAATCTTCTCTATATCTCCCATCACTAGGAAGAGGATTCATTACAGGTTTAATAAATTCAGGAATAATTTCATCCATAACCCATAAAGTTTGTTTATTCCAAAATAAATTTTCTAAAAAAGAACCAGTAATATTTGCAATTTGTTTATAATGTTTCGAATTTAATTTATATTTTTTACTAAATTCCCAAACTTTATCTTCTTCAAATTTAAAATCTTTTTTAAATTTATATTCAAAAATATTACCATAAATTTTATGAAAGCATTTTTTATTTTCATAAAATTTAATAACACCTCTTAAATTATTTTTAACATCAATAATAGAAAAATAACCATCATATAAATTACTTCTATTATTTTCAGAAGTAGCATTTAAAATTTTAACTTTAGGAATACTATAAGAAATAGTTTCATTAATTTGAGGAAAATTAACATGAACAGGTCCTTTTTGCATAATATACATAACAGAACCAAATTTTTCAGTTGAAACAGAAAAATTAAAATAACCATAAATTTTATAAATCTTATTTTTAATAACATAAAATCTACAACATAAAGGTGAATGAGTAACTTGTTCACAATAAACTTTTGTTCCATCTGGAAATTCTCCTTGAAAAGTTTCTCCTAAAAAAGGATTAAATGGTTTTAATTGTTGTGCTGGAATATATAATCCACAAAATCCAAAAGTTAAAACTAATTTAAATCTTTCAATATAACTTAAATTTTTATCAGATGCTTTAATTAAATATTTATTAGCAAATGAAAATAGATTTGTTAATCTTTCTATTAAAGTTTTTGGTTCAAACATTTTAACTTGTAATGAAATATGATGTCCAAATGGTACTTTTAATATTTGTAATATTATATTTGAAACTAATCCAGAATATTTTTTTGTTATATTTGGATCTGTTATTACTAAACCATTTTTATCATCTATTCTTATTCCTTTATAAATACCATTTTTTGTATAACCTGGATCAATTTGTAAATCTTCTGATTTAATAAATTTTGGAATTGGTAAAATTAATTTATTTTTTTTATTTTTATCAAATAAATATGATTTATTACCATAAAACATAGAAAAAGGATGAAGTTCTGTAAATGAATGAACATAAGGATTATCTATATTTAAACTTAAATTATTTTTAAATTGTATTTTTTTATTAAATTCTATTTCAGAACCTATTTGAGAATAGGGTTTTGAACCTTCATCATATAATTTTGATAAAAAATCTATTGAAATTTTTCTTATTTTTGAATTTGAAGTATCTAAATTTTTTTTTTCTCCTAATGAATTATATTCATCTGAATTACTATCATATTTATCATCTTCACTTTTATTTAATGATTTTCTTACATTTGTTTCATCTATCTTAAGTTGAAAATTTTTAAAAATTATATCATTTGCTAAATTTCTGTTTGTAAAATTATTGTTTGAATTTATTATTGAAATTGTTTTAATAAATTCTAATTCTATATCTTCAATTTTTGTTTTATCTCCTTTTAAATTATTTATTTTTGGTGTTTTATATGTAAAAATATTTGATATATTATTATTGTTAAACATTTTTATTTTTCTATTTTAAAATATATTTTTAATTTATCAGTTTTTTATATTAATTTTTTTTTTGATTTTTTTTATTGTTTACGTCATCACATTAATAAAATAAATAGAATAATTATACAACTTTTTTATTAACTTAATATATTTTTTAACACAGGATATACAAAACATTTCAGATATTTAATAATTTAAATGAGATTTAATTTGAATAATTTTTTCATTTTATTTTTTTTTGACAAAAAAAAGAATAGTATTTTATTTCGGGTAATTATTAATTTACAAATATAAAATATGTTTTTAATAGTAAATTAAATAAATATTAAAACAAGTCTTAAAAAAAAATAAAATAAAACTTATTTTATGACATAATTAAATTCATTAAGAGTGAATTAGATTTATTTTCCTTATTTGTATTTGGATTATTTTTAGTTAATTCATTATATTGATTTATTTTTTCAATTTCATTTTTCATTCTTTTAGCAGATGCTTTTTCAAATAAAATAAAACAAGAATTATTATTCTTTTTTTCTCTTGATGAAGTAAAATAGGAATTATTATTAATAGTTGAATTTGTCATATCTTTTAAATTTAATAATAAAGTAGATGTACTAATTTTATTATTTAAATTTTTTTTATTTTGTATTTTATTTATTTTTTTATTTTGATTTGTTGATGAGTTATTTTGTCTATAAATTGGTTTTTTTAAATCTAAATTAAACATTTGACTATCATTATCATTCAAATGATTCAAATTATTAAAATTTGAATAAATAGAATTTGAAATATTTAAAATATTTTTTTTTAAAATTTCTTTTTTTTGTTCAATATTACTTTTTTCATTTTCTTTTTTATTTTTTCCTAAAGTAATATCACTGATATTCATATCTAAATTAATTTTATCACTAAAATTTAAATTATTGAAAATATTATTTTGAACATCATTTTTTTCAGTATTTAATTTACTATTACTTTTATTTCTATTAACTTTTTTAAATAAAAATTTTGAATAAAAATTACAAATATCTTCTAATAATTCAAAAATTACATCTTCATCTGCATTGAAAATTTCATTATTACTCCATAAATGTCTTGAAGGAAATTTTTCAATATCCCTCAAATAACTTAAAAATTTATTTATATTTATACGAACATCTGAATTTTTTTTAATTTTCCTTATTATTCCTTTTATTATTTCATTCTTTCCTCCTAATCTATTTATTAAATCACAAAATAAAATCCCATTTGAAAATAAATTTGGTATATCATCTTTTTTTATATTTTTTCCTTTTATTAATCCTATATCAATTAACCATAGATAAATTTTATTTTTTAAATTATCATTTATTGGATTTTTAATTTTCTCTTTTGATGAATCTTCAACATTTTTAGTGATCAAATTTCTATAAGATAACAATTTATTTTCTTCTTCTGGTTTTTGTTCTCTTTGTTCAATAATATCATTCCTTTTATTATCTGGTTTAATCTCATAATTTTTTTTTTCAATTATTTTTTTTAATATTTTATTATTATTATTGAAATTTATATTATTATTCGGACTATTTTTTTCATAAATTGTTTTATATTTTATTACATCATCATATGAAATTTCAATAATTGGTTCTGTATATTTGAAAAATTTAAAATAATTATATGTCAAAGTTTTTATATCAATATGATATAAATTATTATTTATTTTTTCAAATCCTCTTGTCATATTTATATAAGTTTGAAATTTTTTATCTAGATTTCTATCCATATTTTTAAAAAATGAATTTTTATTATATACTGAATTATCTTTATTCATATTAAATATAATATTATTTTCACTTACAATTTGTCTATTTCTATAATTTGGTATATTTGATACAATATTTGAATTATTATAATTTAGATAATTATAATTATTTGGTTTATTTTTGTGTAATACATTTTTTTTTTCTTTTACTAATTTATTGTTATATGGAATTGTTCTAAATTTGTTTTGATTTTCATTATATGGAATATAATTATCATTTAATAAGGGAGTTATTGAAAAATCTTTTTGTGATTTTTCGATATTATTTAGATAATTATTTTCTCTTATATTAGAAACTGATTTATTATTTTTTTCATTTATATTTTCATAATTCGAATTATTATAATCTGGCATTGTTTGAAATTGATAATTCTCATTATTATTAAAAGTATTATTTATATTTCCTTCTTGTGTTGTTTTTATATTTTTTGGTAAATCAGAAGAAGTAGAAAGATTATTTTTTGAATTAATTGAATTAACAAATTCCTTGTTAAAATTATATTTTGGTATATTTACATTTTCTTTTTGTCCCAAATTATTTTTATTATTAATTAAATCTTTATTAATATTATAAATTGATATATTTTGATTTTGTTTAAGATTTAATTTATTCTCATTATCTATATTATTGAAATTTTCTATATTGTTTTTATGATTATAATCATTTTTATTAGAATAATCATCCTCATTATAAATATTTATATCTTTTTCAGGATATTGAATTTGATTATTATAATAATCATCATAAATATTTTTAATCACAGTAATAAAATCAATAAAAAAATTTTCATCATTATAACAATTATTTATATTATTTTTTAAATTATTTAGTATTTCCAAATTGTTATTAGAAACTTTGGAAAAAAAATCAATTGCAATAAATATTATATGATATGGATTATTTTGTTTAACACTATTTAATCTCATATTTAAATCACTTAATAAAATTGTTGAATTATTCAAAGTTAAAAAATGTCTTAGTAATTCAATAAAAACTCTTCCATTATATAAATCTTTAATTGTAGTAACAATAAGGCAATATGGTTCATCAATTGTATTAATCCAATCTAATAAAATTTGCTTTTTAGTAATAATTGGATATATAAAATCATCTTGATTATTTTTTATTGAATATTGATTATCCATTTTTTTATTTAATTATAAAAATAAATTATATAAAAATTCACATATTATATTTTATTAATTGATAAAATAGAAAATTGTATTTTTTATTTATATTTTACCTCAAAATACAAATAATTAAATGTTTAGATATTATTTTAAACTAAAATTCATCTCCAATTTTTATGATTCCTAAATTATTGTCATCTTTAATATTATCAAATTTATATACCAAATTTTTTTTCATTTGCATTATATTAACATTAAAAATATGAAAATCTTCTGGGGTTTCAATATTAAATATATCTTTTTTAATTTGATTTATTCTACTTGATTTAGAAACTGTTTTTGGTAATAAAATTAACTTTTTATGTCTTTTGATTGGTTCTGAGTCTGATTTATTATTTTCATAATTATAATTATAATTTAATTTAAAATTACCTATTGATGTTTGTAAAAATTCTTTTGATATGTTTGGTGATTCTAATATTTTGTTTTTTAATTTTTTTTTTTTATAATGTATTTTTGGGTATAACATAATATTTTTTGTAATATTAGAATTACTATATGATGGAAATATTTTTTCAAATAAATTTATTTTTTTAATATGACTAAAAGATTGTTTTAAATGTTTATCTTTTTTGATTGAATTTTCATTATAATTTTTGTGAGATAAATTATTTATAATATTATTTTGGTTAAACATCGATGATAAGCATAAATTTGTATTAAAATATATTTTTTTAGTCATTTTCATTTTATACAAAATTTAAATATTTAAAAAAATTGAAATTTTATATTGAATTTATTTCAATATTAATTATTATAACATAATTAATTATATTTAATAATATTTTCAATATATTTTCTATAATCATTTAATTATTTTATTTTATTAAATAAATTTTTTTGAAATGAATCATGAAAAAAAAATTTTATATACCCCACAATATAATATAAATAAATCAAAAACAGATACAATTAAAATAAATAAAACAATTAATAAAAAAGATAGTATACAAAAAAGAAATTTTTATATTATTCAAAATTCTTTATATAATAAATGGAATGAAATAATAATAAATTTTGAAGAATATAAAATTAATAATAAAAAAGAATTAAAAAAATTAACTCGATTAGGAATTCCAGATAATTTGAGAGGATATATATGGCAAAAATTTTCCGGAATAGAAAAATCAAATTTAAAAAACCAATATAATGAATTTAAAGAAAATAATAAAAATTTACCAAATAAAAATGAAGAAGATATAATAAAAGATTTATTTAGAACATCACATTCAACTTTTTTTAAAAATAAATTTGGTTTAGGTCAAATTAATTTATATAATGTTTTATCAACATTTTCAAATCAAAGTGAAACTGGTTATGTTCAAGGTATGAGTTTTTTATGTGCAAGTTTTTTAAGTTATATGAATGAAGAAAGTGCATTTTGGATGATGAAAAATTTAATGGAAAAATATAATATGAAAGGTTATTTTCAAAATAATTTTCCAGAATTAAAAAGATCATATTATAAATTATTGAAATTATTAAAAAATATTTTTCCTAAAATTTATTTTGTTTTAAAAAAATGGAAAATTTTTCCTGATTATTATGCTAGACAATGGTTTTTAACTTTATTTTTTTTAGATGTTAATTATGATGTTTTTTTAAGGATTTTAGATATTTTTTTGTTAGAAAAAAATTTTAAAATTATTTATAGAATATCGTTAGCTTTATTAAAATTAAATGAAGAAAAAATTTATAATGCCGAAAATTTTTCAGATTTAATGATTATTTTTAAAGATATTGGAAAAGATTTAACTGTCAATCAATTATTTACTGAAGGATTTAAAATTAAAATTCATATTAATATTTTAGAAAAATATGGACAAGAATATGACGATTTAAAAGAAAAAGATATTAATGATGAAATAATGGAACAATTAATAAATTAAAATATATAATTATAAATATAACTTATTACATTTAATAAATCTCATTTTTCAAAAAATAATTATATTAATTATAAAATAATGAAAACAAATAAAACTTTATTCAGTAGATTAACAGGACCTACAAAAACTATTATTTCATTAAAAAAGCCTTCAAATAGTTTATTTCTTACTTCAACAAATAATATTAAACAAGTAGGTAATAAAAATAATAATTTTGATACTCGTAATTTAAATGAATTATCAAAAGAAAATTCTTTTAATAAAACAAGAAATCATACAAGGCAATTTTCAATGGATTTAAATTTAAATTTAAACTTTAAATTAAATCCTTTTCATACTCATACAAATATTAAATCTAGTTTATCTCAAAAAAAATATGCAACACCAACACATTCAATTTTCACTAGATTTCAAAAAGAATTTAAAAAAACTTTTAATAAATCAATAAATGATACAAAAGATAAATTTTCAAGAACAATTTTTAAATATCAACCTAATTTATTTCCTTCAATTGTAGAAAGAGAAAAAAAAAGAAAATTAAAAGTAATTGAATTAAGAAAAAAAAATCCTTTTCAAATAATAAAAACATATAGAGGAATTTTTGATCCTAGTGATGATGAAGATGATAATCATTCATATAATGAAAAAAATATTAAATCAATTACATTTTCAGAACCATCAAATATAAATTTAACAAAAAAAGATAATTATAAAAGAAAAAGAACATTTAAAAATTATATATCAGAAAAAAATATATTAGATAAAAATTGGAAAATAAATTTAGGTTTAAGAGGAATTGAATATAAATTTAATTCTTATTTAGAAAATGATTTAAAATTTCAAAGTAATTTAATTAAAGATGAATTATGTATTATTTTAGATAATATTCAATATTATAAATCAGTTTGTTTATCTTCAGAAAATATAATTTCATCTTTTAAAAATAAAGATTTATTTTATCAAATTAAAACAAATAAAATGTTAGAAGAAATAAATGCTTTATTAAATTATATTCCAAAAATAATTTTAAAAGAATATTATGATTATACAGAAAAATTTATTGCAGTAGAACAACCATCATTTGATGATTTTAAAGTAAATATAATTAAAAAAGAACCAGAATGTTTTATTACTAATGCAAAATTATTAAATAAAACAGGTAAATTTTTAAAAAGTTGTTTTGATGTATATTTAGATTTAATATCTCAAATTGATGAAAATATGATTATTAAAAGAAAAGATTTTGATTTATTATTAGCAGTTTTTGAAAAAGTTAGATATCTTATTGGAGAATTAACAATTTCAGGAAAAAATGCTATTAAAGATTTAGAATTTGATAGACAATTAATTAATAAATATAAACCTTTAATAATGAGAGATTCAAAAGATAATAAAAATCATTTTGAAAATAATTCAAAAGAAAAAAATTATATTTATAGTGAACATAATTCTAAAGAAAAAAATATAAAAAAAAATCATAAAAAAAATAAAAGTGAAAATATTTATAATGTAAATAATAATGATTCTAATATAAATAAAGTTGATATTGGAGAAAAAATGACAAAAGATTTAAAATTTCAAAAAAATGAAGAATCTTTAAAAATACAAAGAATAAAAAATGCATTAAATACATATAAAAAAGATAAATCTCCTGATGAAGTTTTAAAACAAAAGCAGGCTTTAATTATGATGAAAGAAAAGCCTGGTCCAATGAATTTAATAAATTCTGATTTAATGACTAAAATGTTGAAATATTTAAAAAAAGATATCAGAGGGAAAATTATTTCTTTAAGAACTATTGAAAGATTTCATCTCAATATAGAAAATGAATAATTTACAAATTTATATAATTTATAATTATTGTAAATTTTTCTTATTTTTTTATCTATTAATTAAAATTATTAGATGCATATTTATTCAATTTTGTTATATAATATATAATTTTAGTTTTAATTTTATTATTATTAATTAAATATATTTTAAAACATAAGTTAAAAATGAATAAATGGATATTTAGGTTTATAACATATTATCATATATTTTTTTAAAAAACTCTTTTTGTGAATTAAAAATTAGAAAATAAAAATAATTTACAATATAATTATTTTATATAATAATTTCAAACAATTGTTTTATTTAATAAAACAAAAAATATTTTCAATCATTTAATAAAAATATCATATTTATTTTTTATAAAAATCATAATATTAAAATATTATAATTTTTAATTAAAAATTTATAAAGTAAATATAAAATATATTATATGATGGAAATAAAAAAGGATAATGATATTTCAAAAAAAAATATTTGATAAAACATTATTAGATTAATTGAAATTTATCAATTCTGTTTTAATATTTTATAATTATTTAATTCATTTTTTTCAAAGAATATTAATTTTAATCTTAATTCTAATATATTTTATTTTGTATTATCATTATTAATATCAATATCATGATCTAATCTCAAAATTTCTTCATCTAATTTTAATTTTATTTGTTTTTGAAT
>JAEEGK010007069.1_pt1 | contig 26819 bp, 21 predicted proteins | sample 8958771 | NCBI WGS metagenome assembly JAEEGK01 (sample SAMN16246547, study PRJNA631951) | gut metagenome | biome: gut microbiome; feature: rumen; material: SC-attached | host: Bos | place: Iran: Karaj | collected 2018-10 | reverse complement strand
CACCCTTAGCGAGGTTACGCAGGATGGTACCGTTAGCGTAGTTACGAGCACCCTTTGAAACCTGCATGATAACAGGTGACTTGGTCTCAACAGCAGCCTGTACGATAGCCTGCATCTGCTCCATTGTGTTGAAGTTGAAAGCGGGGATAGCGTAGCCACCAGCTACTGCCTTCTTGAACATCTCGCGAGTATTCACGAGTCCTAATTCCTTGTAATTAACCATAATATTTAATTGTTTAAATGAATAATTGCCACTTTAACGCCTGCAAAGGTACAAAAAAAAGTAAAAGGGAAAAGAAGTAAAAAGGTAAATGTTACGTTTGACTTCTGTTTTTTATCACTTTTTTATTTTTTACCCTTTTACTTTTTTACCTTTTGTAAAACGCAGTTTGCAATATTAGACCAACGTATGCTCGTCGAAATACTTCTGAACGTCCTCCTTGTAGTTGTCGGAGATAGGAATCTGAACACCATTGAACACGATATGGAATCGTTCTACGGTTGGTGTCTCTGTCATGTGGACGATAAATGAGCGGTGGGTGCGCAGGAACTCTGGCTTGGGCAGATACTCCTCGAGTTTCTTCATCGACATCAGCGACATCACCTTCTCATCGTTCTTCATATAGAAACGCACGTAGTCTTTCAATCCTTCGATATACAGGATGTCGTCAAGGCATACGCGCTGCAGTTTGTAGTCGCTCTTTACAAACATGAAACGGTCACGGCGATAGACGTCCTGCTTGTTTGTGATACTGAACCACTCAAGGGCTTTGTCGGTTGACTTCAGGAAGTCATCAAACGAGATGGGCTTGAGCAGATAGTCGAGAGCCTTCACCTTGAAGCCCTCAATGGCATACTGGGGGAATGCGGTGGTAAAGATTACCTTGGTTTCCTTGGGTAGGATCTTGGCAAACTCAATGCCGCTTAGCTCTGGCATCTGGATGTCGAGAAATAGTAACTGGACAGGACTTTCACGAAGGTCCTTCATGGCCTGGATGGCACTGTTGTACGTACCTTGCAGGCTCAGGTACGGAGTTTTCTTGGCATAGCTCTCGAGCAGTCCTGCTGCCAGAGGCTCGTCATCAATGATGGCACAAGTAATAATCATAAGTTAATATGTATTGTTGATGTGTAAATATTTCCTTCTTTGTTTGTTCCCCTCTCCCAGGTGTAGCGCCCAGGGTAGGCCAGGTCTAAGCGGCGTTGCACCTGACTGAGCCCGATGCCATGACCACTCCGGTCTTCAGTCGACTTGGGGTGATTGGAATTCTCTATCTGACAGGTGATCTCATGAGCTGTGGCACTGATGCTGATATGCACGAAACTCGGTTCTGTGGGACTGACACCATGCTTAAAGGCATTCTCGATGAGGGAGATGAAGATGAGCGGCGCCACCTTGATGCCTGGCAGGGATACCTGGCGGTGGAACGTCACTTCGACATTGCTCGACAGGCGTATCTGCATCAGCTTGATATAGTTTTCCATAAACTCCATCTCATCGGTTAGCGATACCTCGCTCTCCTGATTGTCGTAGAGCAGATGGCGCAGCATTCTGGAAAGCTGTTGGATGGCATCCTGTGCACGCGCCTGATCGATGGCTGTCAGCGCATAGATGTTGTTGAGGGTGTTGAGCAGGAAGTGGGGCTTGATCTGCGAGCGCAGGTTCTTTAACTCGCTCTGGGCACGTGCTGCTTCCGACTCCTTCAGTTTCTGATCCGCTGTTACCCATTTGCGGGCGAGCGCTAACGCTGTTGAGCCGGCAGCAAAGATGGCCAGGTTCAGACTGTCGCGCAGGATGTTGGTCACATCGTTCAGCGCATCGTCAACCAAGGCATGGATGCCATAAAGCTCGTTCACATAGTCATTCCAATAGTGCTGTATGATCCCTAACGTGGTAATCAATACCAGATTGATGAGCAGGTCATACCTGTGCTTGCCGGCAACAAAGAACTTGGGGGCCAGATACAGGTAGTTCAGATAGAACACGATCATGAGCATGGCAGGTTGCATGCAGTACATGAGATACTGCGTGAACTTAAACCCTGTGCCTCGCCAGAAGGTGAGGGGGGAAAGGAACATAAAAGCCCAGAGGGCAACGTGACATAGACCTGCTAGATGTTTGTTCATGACGTAGGTGTTCTATTGGCTCTATTTTCGAATTCGTCGGCAAAGATACGAAGTTTATCGATAACTACCAAATTTTTTATACAAATATTTGGCGGTTAGTAGATTTTAACCGTCTATTAGTCGACAAATGCTGGTTATATTAAATTTTGTTTACTTATTGGATCATGCCTAATGCTTTGATGCGCCGTTCGAAGTTCTCACGATTGTCAAGGGCACCGTTCTTGATACGGGCGCGATAGTTGTATATCGTGTTGACCGAATAGTGCAGGAACTCAGCAATCTTTGATGAGTCTTCAATGCCCAGGCGTATCAGCGCAAAGATACGGATTTCTGTCGTCAGCCGGTTATCTTCTTTGGGCGTGACGCGCATCTCTGGTTGCAGAAGCGCGTTAAAATCATTGACGAAGTTCGGGAACAGATGCAAGAACACCGAGTCGAAGTTCTGATAGAGTTCCTCCAGCTCCTTCTCCTTCAGTTCTGTTGACTTTGACATACGGAACAAATCCTCCAGTTCCTTGTTCTTCATCTTCTTGTTGACCATCTTGCGATAGTTGTCGAGTTTGTCGATATACTGTGAGCACAAGCTCATGAATCGCCCGATGTACTCCTCCTTTACCCGGTTGCTTTCCGAGAGCTGGGTGTTGAGTGAGGAGAGCTGATTGTTCAGGGTGGAGAGCTCTTCGGTTTGTGAGGCCAACTGGGTATTGACTGCTGCCAGCTCATCGTTCTTTCCCTTTAGCTCCTTTCGTGCGCTGTCCAGCTGTCTGTTCCGTCTGTGCAGGAATATCAGCACCCCGAGGAGTAACAGCAACAGCAGGCTGATCAGCCCCAGTGTCAGTCTTAACTGCGTGGTGGTCTGCTCGCTCTGGCTCTTGTAGTTCTTGGCGATGTGGGTGAGCAGTGGTGCTATCTGCCAGTTTCGCTGTCGTGAGCCATAGCGGTTGGCACAGTCGCTGGTGAAACTGATATACTCTGATGCCTTGTCAATCTCGTCGATAAGCATCAGCTCGTTGGCCAGCTCCCACATGGAGCCCTGGTCCATAGCGGCATTGCGTATGTCAGCCAGCACCGATTCTGCCAGCCAGTATAGCATCTGCTCGCGGTTGCCCTGTAGCTTGTATTCGATGTAACGGTAGAGTGCCACCAAGGCATAGGGATGGCTGCCGGGTTCCACGGTCTTCAGCCATTCGTCGTTGATGCGCATCGCCTCTTCCAGTTTGCCGGCCTGCTGCGCATTCTGTTCGCGTCGCAGGAAACAGGTTTCGTAGGTGGTAGGCAGGGTCTCCAGCATCAGCTTGCCATAGTAGTCGGCTTTAGCCTGATACTGTGTCTTCATCATGTCCAGTCGGGTGTAGTAAGCCAGCTCGCTGTACACGTTGTTATAGGCCTCGTAATAGATGCCGAGCGACAGCGAGTCGACACCACTGGGGTGTATGGAGTCCAGAATGTTCAGTGCTTCGTCGTACATACCGATGTTTGAACTGCGTATGGCCATGAGTGCCCGGCATTTCACGGCATCCGACTTGTCGCCCATCCCATCAGCCAGTCTGATACATTGGCTCAGGAAGTAGATGGCAGAGTCGCTTACAAACGGTTTGTACAGCTGGTAGAGTCTATAGTTATGCTCATATTGCCCTCTGGCAGTGGCCTCTAAAGCCAGGGCCTTACGCTGCTCGCCAATCTTCTTTTCGTGTGCAGCCACATAGTCGGCAGAGTGTGCTATGGCCTCATCTACCTGTTTGCAGTAAGCTGCCAGGTCTTTTTTTTCGTCGGCAAGCATGCTGCCTACAAATGCGATGAGTAATGCTATTAGTAGTCCTTTCTTCATTTTTTACTGCTGTTATGGGTGCAAAGTTACTGTTTTTTTTCAAATTACGTGTATATATGTGCGAATTTTATAAAAAAAAAGGGGGTCGACATTGCTGTCGACCTCTTTTTGTGTAATCCTGGTATAAAACAACCTTTTCTTTTTTTTTGAACTACTAATTACTAACTAATATCAACTATGTATGTACCTAAAATTAAAACTTATGTATGAGTATGAAATCTATTTCAGCTGGAATGTGTGTTTGGTTGGGAGCAAATCAGAGGCTGTACCTATCAGTGCCTCGTATTTTCCTGGCTCAGCGCACCAGTCATGACGGGTCTCGTCATAGTAGCTGAGTGCCTCGCTGCCAATGGTGAGTGTTACGTTGCGTGTCTCGCCAGGCTGCAGATAAACCTTCTGGAAGGCCTTGAGCTCTTTGACCGGACGGTCCACCTTGCTCTGCTTGGCTGCGATGTAGAGCTGGATGGTCTCGCTACCAGCACGGTTGCCGGTATTGGTCACAGGCACGGTGAAACTGATCTGACCGTCGGTTGTCATGACCTGCTTGTTGGCAGTTGCCTTACCCACCTTGAAGGTGGTGTAGCTCAGACCATGTCCAAAGGCGAAGAGTGGTTTCAGTTTCTTGCTGTCGGTATAGCGATAGCCTACATAGATACCTTCCTTATACTCCTCATCTATAATCTTATAATCCTCGCGCCAGGTGCCTGGATAGCTGCCAGTGGCATGAGCGCCACACTGGTTGAGTGAGGCATACCAGGTGAATGGCAGTTTGCCGGATGGGTTGACATCGCCTGCCAGTACCGAAGCGATGGCTTCGCCTGCTTCTGATCCGATGAACCAAGCCTGTACCACTGCTGGCACCTTCTTAATCCAAGGTAGTGTAGCACCATTACCCGAGATGTTCACGTAAACCAGGCGTGGGTTCACCTTCAGGATGGCCTCGATCACCTCGTTCTGGGCGTATGGCAGATCGTAGCTCTTGCGATCGTGGCCCTCACAATCCTGGTAGTCGCTCTTGTTGAGGCCGCCAACGAAGATCACCACGTCAGCCTCCTTGGCTTTTGCTACGGCCTCAGCCGTGAGCTCAGCCTGTGAGCGGGTCTCGTAGAGCGAGCGGCCTACCGTCACACCATTATAGCTCTGAACGGTGTCGCCCACATAACCACGTACGTAATCTATCTGCGCATCGGTGAAACGCGCCTTGATGCCATCGAGTGGCAGAATCTCCTTCTGGACCTTGAGCGATGAGGAACCGCCACCTACCGTCATCATCTTGATGGCGTTCTCGCCAACCACCAGGATCTTCTTGGTGGTCTGGAGGTTGATAGGCAACAGGTTACGATCGTTCTTGAGCAGTACGATACCCTCCTGGGCTATCTTCAGGGCGGTGGCATAGTGGCTCTCTGAGCACAGGAAGCCATGAGGCTTCTGACGGTTCATGGTGGTGCGATAGAACAAGCGCAGCACACGACGTACCTTCTCATCGAGTTCCTTGGTACTATATTTGCCTTCTTGAATCAGTTTCTTGTAGGGCAGTGCCAGATAGTAGTTATCGTAGGCATTGGATGCCCCTGCCGTCAGACCGTTGGTCCATGAGCCAAACTCCAGGTCGAGTCCGTTCTTGATGGCCTCATCGGTGTTGTGGCATCCGCCCCAGTCGCTGATGACGACACCATCAAAGCCCCAGTCCTTCTTCAGGATCTTGTTCAGCATGGTGGCGTTATGACAGTTGTGCACACCCTGATACAGGTTGTAGGCACCCATGATGCTCCAGGCGCCACCCTCCTGTACAGCCGCTTTGAAAGCTGGCAGGTAGATCTCGTGGAGGGCACGGTCGCTGATCTTTACATTAACCTGATGACGATACTCCTCGTCGTTGTTGAGGGCATAGTGCTTCACACAGGCAGCCACACCCTTTGACTGCAGACCCTGGATATAAGGTACCACCATGCGTGAGGCCAGCCAGGGGTCTTCGCCCATATACTCGAAGTTGCGACCGCCCAGTGGGGTGCGATAGATGTTGACGCCAGGGCCCAGCATCACATGCTTATTTCTATAGAGTGCTTCTTCTGCCAGGTTCTCTCCATACAGACGTGCCAGCTGTGGGTTCCATGTAGCTGCCAGACAAGTGAGGGCAGGGAATGCCACGCATGAGTCATTGGTCTGTCCTGCCTGCTCCCATTCATCCCATAACACATCGGGACGTACGCCATGAGGGCCGTCATCGGTCCATAAGTCGGGGAAACCAAGACGTTTTACGCCCGGACTGGAAAACTTAGATTGCGCATGGATCACGGCAATCTTCTCATCAAGTGTCATGCGGCTCAGTGCATCGTCGATGCGCTGCTCAACGGGCTTGCTCTCGTCGAGATACACTGGAATGTTTTGAGCCTGGGTGCTTAGTGTCATCATAAGCGACAGGATAGAGATTGTTAGTATCTTCATCTTTAAAAATTGGGTTTAAGTTTCCGTTTGCAAAATTACTACATTATTCAGTACCAAGCAAGGTGGTATTAACCAACAAGTGGATAAATGGGTTACGTGTAAAAACGTAACCCATTGTATATAAAGTATTTGTGTTTTGCTGTCATGCTTGAAAAAGTGGATTGGATATAACCTTTTTATCTCACTTTTTGTCTACTGTCAGTACGCCATTGGCTACGCCGGCAGTCCTATCGTACCCGTATCAAGAATAAAGCCGCAGGAAACCGTGAAGATTTCGAGCGGCTGGTTAAAGAGATTGGTATTGAAGGATAACTCTTTAAGTCTGTCTTTTGGCTATTGCATGCCCATGCTCTGGATATAGTCCTTTTGTGGGGTGCAGTTCTCAAAGCGGCAGTTCTCAGCAAACTGCTTGAGCAGCTGTCGGAACCGGGCCTGGTTGGGGCGTGCCTCGCGCCACTCCTGGTAGGTATTGCGCGATGTCTCGGCATATTTTACCACGATGCTGTCCCAGCCCTCAGGGCGCTTGATGGCCATCATGCACGAGTTGTCCACCTTCTTGTAGGGCCAGAAGGTGTACCCGATGTTATTCTCCTTGAGCACCTTCACAAAGTCGCGCTGCCACTCCATGGTGTTATGTCCGAACTCACCCATGTACATGGGACGGTTGATGGAGTCGCGGAAGTTGATATAGTGCGTGATGGCCTCCTTGGTGGCAGGACCGCCATAACGGTGGCAGGTGTACATCAGCTTGTCGTCGTAGCTGGCATCATCCAGCATCCAGAAGAAGCTGTTCCAGTGGGCACCGCCCAGCAGGATGATATGGTTGCTGTCCACCTGGCGGATGGCCTCTACCGCCTTCTTATACACAGGCTGGAGTAGGGTGTAGAGCGAGTCCTTGTTGGCAAAGTAGTGGGCGATGGGCTCGTTCATCAGCTCATAGCCAAGGATGGTGGTCTCCTTGCTGTAGCGATAGGCTATCTGCTGCCATATCTTGCAGAACAGCTGCTGACTCTGCTCACTCTCAAAGAGCCAGGGGTAGCCATGTCCGTCGTCGATATTGTCGCCGGTCTGTCCGCCTGGGCAGTCGTGCATGTCCAGGATGAGATACAGGTTGTTGGCCTTGCACCAGCTGATCACGGAGTCGATACGCTCGTAGCCGTCTTTCTTGCCTGTCTGTCCCATATAGTCCTCATCGGTAAAGAGCTTGTAGTTGAAAGGCAGTCGGATGGTGTTGGCGCCCTGACGGGCGATGAAATCGATATCCTGGCGTGTCACATAGTTGTCTTTATACTGCTGCCAGAACGCTGCTGTGGCATCGGGTCCTACCGCCTCTTTCATCATGAGGTCGATCATCCATGCCGAGTTGGTTCTGCCAAATCCGAACATGTACCCCTCTGGGTTCAGCCAGTTGCCCAGGTTGGTACCCTGAATCAGGAGTTTCTCGCCGTTGGGCTTTACCAGGTCGTGGCCCTGTATGGTCACAAACCCCTTGTCGCACTGCTGCTTACCGATGCCGCAGGCTGTCAGCATGAGTGCTGCTAAATAGACAAATGCTTTTTTCATTATTTCACTATCTTATGGTGATTTTGAATATAGATACCTTTCTTGGTTGGCTGGGCCACGCGCCGTCCCTGCAGGTCGTAGGTGTAGCCATCGTTACGCTTGTCGTTGTGGGCGGCTTGTATGCCTGTTGCAGCCAGCCGGCGGGCAAACTCCTCCTGCAGGTAGGGGATATGAATGTTCACAAAGCGCTTCAGGTCGGTGATGTAACTGTCATAATCGTTATGATAGTTGTGCTTCTCAAAGCTGTACACCTGCTGGTTGATGGGCCACACCTCGAAGTTCTTTGCCTGCGACTGCCAGATGGCGTTGCGCAGACTGTCGATATGTGTTAGCAGGTGCTGCTGCAGTCCGGCAGCCACCAGCTCGTTCAGTCGGTCGTTGCAGGCTTTGGCAAACCAGGGGTCATTCCACAGGCGTTTCAGAATTTTCTCGAAGGGTCGGTTCCACAGACCTAAGAACGCCTCCAGGTTGCGCAGCAAACTCTTCTCCGAGCTGTTGTCATAGCCCAGGTCCAGGTCCCACAGTGGTCCGAAGTGCATCTTCTCTTCATTCACATCCTTATACATATAGATGCTGTACAGCGCGTCGATGTTGCCAGTGAGCTCTGCCCCCACATACCAGTTGATGAGGTCGGTCTCATCTACATAGGCGCGATAGCCTGTCTCCGGGTTCATGTAGTCCTTGTCAGCCACCGCCTGTTCAAAGGCCTCCAGCCACTGGCTTATCTCTAAGCGCTTGTCGCTCGTCAGGCATTCGTCTTCCGGGTTCTTGATATTGTAGATGATCTGATACTTGCTCGTGGTGATATAGGGCTCCTCGTGTGAGTTCTCGTTGGCCACCTCGAGAAACCAGCCGTTGTCCTCGTCGATGTCCACCCGTTTCTTGTGCACCTGTACCTGGTCGCTGATCTGGTAGGTGCCGCGATAGGTGCCGTTGAGGTAGAGGTCGATGAACTTGGCTGCCGGACAGAACTTCATGCCCATGAATCGTCCCAGTTGGTAGGTTAGGGCATTGCGAATCATCGTCTTGTCACCATGGTTGGCCAATAGGGTCCAACTCTTGGCTTTCGCAAAGTCCTGGCCTAACAGTTCCTGTTTCTTTTCAAACTTGATACGATAGGGCTTTTTCTCCGAGTTCCACCACGACGAGTTGCCGCGTCCTCTTATCTGGGTGTTCTCATAGCGGGTAGTGTGGTCGCCATCCACCATCACCAGTGTGCAGTTGATGTAATCCTCCTTGCTGGTGATGTTCTGGTGGTTTTCCGTCTCGATATACACCGTTGGCACATCGGTCAGTTGTAAATATTGCTGGGCCAGCGCAGGGCCGGCCACAGCAATAAACAACAAAGTTGAGAGTATAAATTTGGTTTTCATTAGTTTTTCTGGAAAACGCGCACGTAGTCAACCTTCATGGTCAGTGGCAGGGCACTCTCGTCTTCGCCCTTCATGCCACCCCAGTCGCCACCCCAAGCCAGGTTCAGGATGATGTGGAAAGGTTTGTCGTATGGGTAGTTGCGAATGGTGTGATCGCTGTTATACGATAGCAGCAGCTCACCATCCACATAGGTCTTGATATAGTCAGCCGTCCATTCGATGGCATACACATGGTATTCTGTCTCAGCAGTACCGATGTTACGTGCTTTTGTGATCTGGGTGTTGTTGGCATGGTAGTGTCCCTCAGCGTGCAGGCTCGATGACACCTCGTTGGGCACGCATCCCACTTCTTCCATGATGTCGATCTCGCCACACTTAGGCCAGCCTTCGTTGGTCCAGTCCACAGAGATAGGCATCATCCAGAAGGCAGGCCAGGTGCCTTTGCCTTTAGGAAGCATCATACGTGCCTCGATATAGCCGTACTGCCAGCCTTTGCCGCCATTCTTGGCATTTATTCTGCCCGAATAGATCTTGCCGTCGTCGCCCTTGAAACAGTTGATGTGCAGGAAACCGTCCACAATCTCGGTGGTGTGCTTGCCACTGATGGCGGTTGTGCCAGGACGATAGTTCTGTTTCTCGTTGTTCACCCAACCAGCATTCTGGTTCTCCCATTCCCACTGGGCGCTGTTCAGCTGGGTTCCCTCGTTAAACTCATCGTGCCATACCAGTGCATAGCCTTCGGGTGTCTTGATGTCGCGATCCTCTGCCGAGTTCTGGATCACAGCAATCTCGGCCTGCTCGTTGTCTGTCTTCACGGTTACCTTACCGTTTCGTGACTGCTTCTGCTCGTTAGCGGTAGCGGTAATAGTCAGTTGGTTGCCATTCTTGGCAGTGGTGATCCAATTGTCACTGGCTATAGCCGTCCATGTGCTGGCGCAATCCACATCGATGGTGATGCTCTCACCTTTGGAAGATAGGCGTACCTCGCTCTTCGACACCTGGAGTGGTGCTTGCTGACTGATGTTGATAGCCTGTCTGGCTGTGCCGCTCTTCACGGTTACCACGCTCTGTCGTGCAGCCTTCTCCTGATTGGCGGCAATCACGATGGTGGCGGTGCCCGATGTGGTGTTCGAACCTGTGGTCGACACCTTGACCCAGTTGTCACCATTGGTGTAGGCGGTCCATTCGCCGTTGGCGGTTACGTTAACGGTGTATGTGCCTCCCACGGCAGGTGCCTCGATAGAGGTTGGTGAGCAGCTGATCTCTGATGGCTTGACGATATCAGCGCCATTGTCACTGTCGCTGCCTCCGCATGCACAAAGGGCGAGTGCACACGATACGATGCTCATGGCTATCATTTTCTTCATCTTTTTTGTTGTGTTTAAAAATAAAGGAGGTTGTATCTAAAGGGGTATCCGATAGATACAACCTCCAAATCAGAATGTGAGTTTATTTCTTAAAAATAGTGATATTGCTAATCGTGATCTCTGTGCCTTCCTCAGCACCGGCAAAGTCGAAGACAAACTTGATGTTTGCTGCGTCCTCAGCTTTACTCAGAGGAACGTTCTCATATCTTACCACCCATTCGCCCTTCTTGATAGCTATGCGGTCGGCAAAGAAGAAGTTGTTGTCATTATCAGCCTGTGTCAACTTAAAGGTGGCACCTGGCAGATTAGCTGATGTGGTGATATGGCAAGAGAAGTCGATCTTGTCGGTACCTGCGAATGGCAATGCGATGCCCTTGCTCAGATTCAGTGAGTACTGGGCGTGCCACTGCTCATTGACCGTTGTTACAGGGATGGTGATGGTGTGCTTGGCACCCTGGTGAACCGACTTCAGGTCAGCAGGTTTGAAGCCCATGTCGCTCCAATCTGCAGTTCCAAAATAGCAACCTTCCTCGTAGGCCTGCTCTGCATCGATCTGCTTCCACAGGTTCTTGTCGTCGTTGTAGTTGAACTCAGCAGCCAGCTCTGAGGGCGCCTCAATCTTGTTCAGATCGCTCTCTACGAGTACCAGGTTCTCAATGAGCACCTCAGTATCCTGCTGGCCACCACCAAAGTCGAACACGATCTTGGCGTTGCTGGCATCAATACCATCCAGCTCTGTGGCATAGAAGCACTTGGGCTCACCAGCCTCGGTGATCTTGAAGTCTTTGTCCAGCAGGATGTTGTCATCGTTGTCCTGCTGACAGATCTTGATCTTGAAGCCACCATGTGTCTTGGTTGAGGTGATGATGCATGAGAAGTCGTACTTCTTGCCTTCCGACAGGGTGATACCCATGTTGTTCAGGGCAAACTGACCCTGCCAGCGGTCTGGACCTACCTCGTTCCAGTGGAGGGTGATCTCACCGTTGTTGTATTTGGGGGTAGGCTGATCTGCAAAAGCTGTCCAACCGGCGTTGGCAAACCAAGTGCTAAAGTCGTTGAGCTTAGCCTCTTTCAGGATGTTGTTGTTCTCAGTATCAAATCCACCGAAACCGTTCATCTTGGTCTTCTCGATGGTGAAAGTCTTGGTGATGCTACCATCGCTCATACCGTTCTTACCCATCACATGGCACTCTACCTTGTGGTCGCCTTTCTTGCGCCAGTATTTAGTGAAGCTGAAGGCACCCGAACGAGTTGCGTTCTCTGTATCACCGTCAACAATCCAGTAAGGGGTCACACCCTTGGCGCCGGTGAATGTGAAGGTGGCGATATTGGTCGACTGGTCAACACTCACGTTGAAGCAGTCCTCAAATTCACTGATTGATGGCAGGTTGCCATTGGCACCGTCGAAGCTCTCAGGTGAGCAGGCTGTCAGAGCAAAGCCCATCATCAGGACACTTGCCGTATATTTGAATATCTTTTTCATAATGTTTTCGTTTAACTGGTTAGCCGTTTCTATTTACAATACTCGTTCTGCTCGAGTGCAGGATCAGAGTCGAGCTCACCCTGTGCAATGGGGATGTACTTCTTCTTCTCAGTCCAAGAGTTGGTACGATAGTTATACTGGTCGGGCACGAGCACGGTGGCAGCCTTGCCAGAGCGCACCAGATCCCAGTAGCGCTTACCCTCACCCATGAACTCCAGGTCGCGCTCGTTGAGCACATCGTCAACGGTCACGCTGGCCAGTGTGCTGATGCCGGCACGTGAGCGTACTCTGTTCACGTAGTCAGTAGCTGTGGCAGCACTTCCGCCAGTCTGCAGCAGCAGCTCGGCAGCGTTGAGCAGCGCCTCGCTGAAGCGGTAGTAACGGTAGTTGTTGTTGAAGTTCAGGTTGTTGTCGAACGATGCACCTGCACATGTGCCCGTCACCTTGCTATACTTCTTCAGCCAGAGACCGGTATCCTGATAGCGGCGGTGGTACGATTCAGCCTCGTCCTTGCCGTCGAGGGCACGGAGATCGATGATGGTGGCGTCGCGACGCTTGTCGTTGTCGGCAAACTTATTATAAGCCTCTACACGTACAGGGAGGAATCCCCATCCGTCGCCAGCCATCTCGTCATAACCTGCTGCCTTGAAATTGTTTGGTGAGATGAGGGTAGGCAGTACGGTACCTCCGATGGCCAGTGGGCTACCCCAGCCACGCTCGTTACCACTATCCTCGTAGTTAATCTCCCAGATGCTCTCCTTGGTCCATTCACCCTCTGTAAACCAGATATTGGCAAAGTCGGGGTTCAGGCCATACTCGCTCGAGTTGATGATCTCCTGCATGTACTGCAGCGCCTTGCCATAGCGGGTGGTATCCTTCTGATACATCACCATCTCGGCATACATCATGTAGCAGAATGCCTGTGAGGCGCGGCCCGAGTTGGCATTATCCCAGCGCAGGGGCAGTACCTTTGAGTCGATCACCTCCTCCAGTTCCTTGATCAGCTCAGCATATACCTCGTCAGCTTTCAGCTGTGGGGCTGTGTAGGGCGCATTGAGGTTTACCAGGTAGAAAGGAATATTTCCGAAGTAATGCCACAGCATGTTATAGTAGAACACACGCATGGCACGTGCCTGGATCTCATAGTTCTTCTTGGCAGCCTCGGTCACGCTCTCGTCGGCCCAGTCCAGGTAGTGCAGCAGGTCGTTGCAGCGCTTGATACCTGAATAGTCCACGGTCCAGAGCGAAGAGAGGGTGTTGTTCTCATTACCCTCGAAGTTGGAGAGCATATGCCAGTTCTGCATATCGTTCTTGGTCTCACCGCCAACCCAGAAGTTGTCGCCCATAATCTCAGCATCGATGTTCAGGGCGTTATACTGTCCCAGTCCCCAGTCGGGCCAGTGGATGGGGTCGTAGGCGGCGATCAGTGCCTCCTGCAGGTGAGCGTCGGTCTTGTAATAGTCCTCAAGGAAATCACCGTTAGGGTTTGTTACCTCAAGAAAGCCATCGCTACAGCTGGTGGTCATTACGGCACCTGCTGTGAGCAGACTCATGGTTATATATTTGAATGTTTTCATATTTTTTCTTGCTTTATTGATTCTACGGATAGTTGTCTTAGAATGCTACGTTTACACCGATGGTGTATGTACGTGCCTGAGGATATACACCCTTGTCGATACCCAGTGAGGTGCCACCAGAAGAGATTTCAGGATCGAATCCCCAGTACTTGGTCCATGTCACGAGGTTCTCTGCCATCACGTATACACGGAGACGCTCGATGAATGCCTTGCGTGTAATCTTCTGAGGCAGTGTGTAACCCAGCGAGATGTTCTTCAGGCGCAGGTAGCTGCCGTCGCAGATGTAGAGGTCGCTCACCTGCCAGTTGGTGTTGTCGCCAGCACGCAGGATGGGGTACTTGTTCGATGTGCCCTCACCGGTCCAGCGGCCCAGCATATAGGTAGGATAGTTACCGGCTGTTACATCAGTACGGTAGGTAGCATCGAAGATGTCGGCACCAGCCACACCCTGGAAGAAGGCGTTGAAGTCGAAACCACGCCAGTCGGCATTGAAGTTCAGACCGAAGTTCCAGTCAGGTGTACCCTTACCAATCTTGGTGCGGTCGTCAGAGGTGATCTTACCATCGCCGTTCATATCCACGAAGCGTGTGTCACCAGGCTGTGCGTTAGGCATGATCAGGTTGCCGTTAGCATCCTTGTAGGCGTTCACCTCGTCCATGTTCTGGAACACGCCAGCGGTCTTGTAGCCATAGAAGTAGGGGAAAGGCATGCCGTTAGATCCGCGTGAGAGCGCACCACCGGTGAAGCCCTGTACGCCGTCGTACTCAACGAAGCCCGACTCGTTACCCAGGTTCTTCAGGGTTGTCTTGGTATAGGTGGCGTTACCCTTTACAGCAAAGCGGGCGTCACCAATGTTCCACTTGTAGCCCAGCTCGAACTCGATACCCTTGTTCTCCATGTCACCTACGTTACCGATAGGCTTCTCCTCACCTACATAGCTGGGGATAGGCATGGTGATGAGCATACCGTTGGTCTTCTTGATATAGTAGTCAACGGTGAAGGTCAGTGCGTTGTTGAAGAAACCGAAGTCGAGACCCAGGTCTGTCTGCTCACTCTCCTCCCATTTGATGCTTGGGTTGGCTGTGGTAGAGGCCTTCGAACCGATCTGCTTCACTACGGGGTTACCAAACAGTACGTTGTTACCCATTGCGTTTGATACGGTGTAACGGAAGTCACCGATATTGTCGTTACCGTTCTTACCCCAGCTGGCGCGGAACTTCAGGTTGGTGAGCCAGTCGCGGGTCTTCTCCATGAACTTCTCGTTCATCACGTTCCAACCTACAGATACTGATGGGAAGGTACCGTACTTGTTGTTGGTTCCGAAACGGCTTGAACCGTCACGACGGATGGTAGCCTGCAACATGTACTTCTCGTCGTAGTTGTAGCTGACACGTCCGAAGAGTGAGCTGATGCGGTGCTCCACGTTAGGACCACCCCAGCCGTTGAACTCAGCGAATGGTGTGCCGATGAGCTTGCCGTCTTCGTCCACCTTATAGATCACATTCGAGTTGGTATAGCTCATGTAAGGCTTGTCGAGGTTGATGATGTTCCAACGCTCAGCGCCCACATAGTCGCTCTTATTCTTCATGGCACTCTGACCCAGCACCACGCCGATAGCGTGCTTGCCAAACTGCTTGTCGTAGGTCAGGGTGTTCTCCACCTGCCAGTTCACGCCCTTGTTCCATGAAGAGCTGGCAGAGGTGTGCTCGCCCTTGGCATTACCAGAGTGGTAGTATTTAGAGAGTGTAGCCGACTCGCTACCCCAGAACGACATGTCAACCGAGTAGTTGAAGTGGTACTTCAGGTTGTCCCACAACTGCAGGTCGATGGTGAACTTGGGCACAAACTTGTGGCTCCAGTTCTTGGTGGGGTTCATGTTGAGCAGTGCCAGCGGGTTGTTCATCTCAGCATATGAACCAAACATGCCAGGAATGGTGAAGTAGTTACCGTTGGCATCGCGCTGCAGCTGATAGGCAGTCTTGCCTTCCTTCTCTACCTCATAGTTCTGGTGCATCTGGTTAGCGATGGTCTCGTTGGTCACAGTAGGTGCGATGGTAGGAGCCAGATACAGGGCTGAACCCAGTACTGAGCCATACTCCGAGTTTTCACCGATACCAGTGCTCTTCACGCGTGTGTAAGCCAGGTTCACGGTGATGTCCAGTTTGTTCAGGAAGTTACGCTCCTTCGAAGCGTCGAGCACGTTGTAGATGTTGTTTGAACGCAAGCTCAAACGCTGGTAGTTACTCTGTCCGTAGTTACCACCTACGATACCCTCCTGGTCGTAGTAGCCTAATGACAGGTAGTAGTTCAGCTTCTCCGAAGCACCGCTGATGCTCACCTCGTGGTTCTGCACAGGGGCGTTGTCGTTGAACACCAGGTCCTGCCAGTCGGTACCGAATCCCTTGATGGCATTACCGTTGGTGTCAGTCAGGTTATATGGGTCGGCATAGAGAGGAGCCTGTCCGCCGTTCACACGCAGCTCGTTCTGCAGGATGGCATAGTCGGTAGCGTTGGTCACGTCGCGCTTCTTCCAGGCGCTCTGCCATCCCATCGAGAAGTTGTAGTTGATGTTGGTCTTACCAACCTTACCCTTCTTGGTGGTCACCAGTACTACACCGTTGGCAGCACGTGCACCATAGATGGCACCCGAAGCGGCATCCTTCAGCACCTCGATACTCTCGATGTCTGATGGGTTCACAAAGTCGATACCACCCTCGATAGGCATACCGTCCACGATATACAATGGGTTGCTGTTATTAATGGTACCTGTACCACGGATGCGCACGCGAGGCGCAGCACCTGGCTGACCAGAAGATGATGTTACGTTCACACCAGCGGCCAGACCTTTCAGTGCGTTGTCGATACGCACGGGTGTCTTTCCTTCCAGATCCTCAGAGCTCACCTTGGCGATAGAGGCTGTCACCACGCTCTTCTTCTGAACGCCGTAACCAATCACCACCACGTCCTGCAGTGTCTGAGCGTCTTCCTTCAGTACCACTTTCATGTTGTTGGTGGCTTTCACCTCTTGTGTCAGGTAGCCAATATAAGAAATAATGATAGGTGTGCCCCCCTTCACGTTGATGGTGAACTGTCCATTAAAATCGCTAATGGATCCGTTCTTGGGGTTGCCTTTTTCGACGATGGAGGCGCCGATAACGGGTTCGCCCTGATCGTCAACCACAGTACCCAGGATGCCCTGAGCCCAAGATGTCATGGTCACCATAAGTGCCAACAACATCGTCATTAACCTGTTTTGTTTCATACTTTGGTTTTATTAATAACGTTAATTAAAGTTAGAATGTACCCATTTAGGTTTTTCCGATGCAAATTTAGTTAATTTTTCTATAGGCCTGCGGCAATGTAGACCTAAAAGTGGATTGTTTTCAGGGTGTATAAATTATAACCAATTGAAAACAAACCACTTAGAGTTTTTGCAATGCTCGAAAAGAGTGGACGAAATATAAATGTGTTAATCGTACAATTAAGCCTTTTTTAAGCGTTTTTTATGCTTTTCTGCATGGTGAACGGTCAGTCCGAAGCCGTATAGCGCCACCACGATATAGCAGAGTAGGGGGATGATAAACGGCACCACCATGTTGGTGGCATCAGCTATCACGCCTACCAGCAGGAACCCGCAGCCACCCACCGGTGTCATCATCAGGATGCTCGAGGCACTCTTGGTGAGCGAGCCCAGGCCGCGCACGGCTAATGAGAAGATGGTGGGAAACATGATGGCCTCAAACAGGTAGATACCCAGCAAGCCAATCATCGACACCTGTCCGAAGTTCATCAGCACCAGCATCACGCACACCACGCAGCCGCTGCCACAGATGAGCAGCATCACCTCAGCGGGCAGCCAGCGCATGATGAAACTGCCGCCAAAACGGCCCACCATGAAGAATGCCAGCGCCCCAGTGAGCACCATCGAGGCCGTGCGGTCGTCCATCCAGCCCATGCCCGTCACGTAGTTGATGAAATAGCTGTTGATCGAGATCTCAGCCACCTCATAGGCGAGCAGGGCGATGAGGCCATACACAAAGTATTTGTGGCGCCAGATGCGTTTCAGCGGCTCCCTGCCATACTTCGCTTTCTCCTCCAGTCCGTCGTGATGCGCTATCTCCGGTAGTCTCACGCGTCCAAAGATGGCCGCTATCACCAGCACCACCGCCCCTAGGATCACATAGGGAATGGCAATGCTGCCGCCGCTGTCGCTGAACAGGAACTGGCCCACGGCAAAGGTGGCAAACAGGCAGCCCATGCCGTTGAACGACTGCGACAGGTTCAGGCGGCTGCTGGCCGTCTCTTTGTCGCCCAGCTCCGTCACATAGGGGTTGGCAGCCGTCTCCAGGAACACCAGTCCCACGCTGATGATAAACAGCGCTATCAGATAGGCGTCCAGCGTGCCTGCCTCGGTGCAGGGCACAAAGAGCCATGAGCCCAGTCCGAACAGCAGCAGTCCGAACACCACGCCTCGTCGGTATCCGAATCGGTTAATAAACAGTCCTGCCGGTATCGCCATCAGGAAGTAGCCCATATAGGTGGTCACCTGGATGAGGCTCGACTGGGTGATGGTGATGTGCATCTCGTTCTGGAAGTGCTTGTTGAGCACATCCAGTATGGCACGTGCGAATCCCCACAGGAAGAAGAGTGTTGTAATCAATACAAACGGCACCAAGTAATTGGCGCCGTTTGCCTTAAAAAGTCCGTTGTTTTGTTTCACTATTGTTTTTCCTTTTTTATTTGTCTGTGTTGATGAGCTTCCAGATACCAGCCGCGCAGGCGCCACCCGCCAGTGGTGCTACGATGAAGATCCACAGGTTGCTCAGTGCCGTGCCCCCTTCAAAGATGGCAGGCGCTATCGAACGGGCAGGGTTCACCGAGGTGCCCGTATAGCGGATACAGGCCAGGTGTACCAGCACCAGCGCCAGTCCGATGGCAAGGCCGGCCAGGTTGTTGGTAGCCCCGTTGGTCTTGCTGGTAGTGCCCAGCACCACGAGTACGAACACGCAGGTGAAGATCACCTCTGCCAGCACGCCGCCCAGCACGCTCACGTTAGCCTGCAGGTCGTTGGCACCGGTTCCTTCCAGGCCTGGCACGTTCTCGGTCAGTATATAGAGTAGCAGCGAGCCAATGAAGGCACCCAGCACCTGGAACAGCATGTACATGCCGCAGTCCTTGGCGCTCATGCGTCCGCTCAGGTAGCAGCCCAGGGTGATGGCAGGGTTGATGTGGCAGCCGCTGATGCCGCCTATGGTATAGGCCATCGCCACCACCGCCAGGCCAAAGGCCAGAGCCGTACCCACCACGGCGGGTATGTTGTTTACAGGATCACAACCCAGGCTCACGGCAACACCGCAGCCCATCAGTACCAGCACCATCGTGCCTACCATTTCTGCTAAATACTTTTTCATATCGTACCGTTTTTTAAATTGTTGATTCAGATATCTATTTTGCATGCAAAGTTACAAATTATTTCTTTTCGCGCAAACTTTTTCGCATTTATTTTGTAATTTTGCACCATGATGGAATTGTTTAAGGATAAAAAAGTATTGTATGTTCATGGCTTTGGCTCATCGGGTCAGAGCGGCACCGTCACCCTCATCCGCGAGGTGCTCACAGGCGCCCAGGTTATCGCGCCCGACCTGCCCATTCATCCCGAAGAGGCCATGGCGCTGTTGTATAAGATCTGTGAAGCCGAGCACCCCCACCTCATCATCGGTACCTCCATGGGTGGTATGTATGCCGAGATGCTGCGCGGCTACGACCGCATCCTTGTTAACCCCGCCATGCAGATGGGCGACACCATGAAGGCCCATGGCATGATGGGTGCCCAGCATTTTCAGAACCCGCGTCAGGATGGGGTGCAGGATTTCATCGTCACCAAGGCCTTGGTCAAGGAGTATAAGGATATCAGCGAACGCTGTTTCGATGGCATCGACCACGATGAGCAGCGCCGTGTGTGGGGCCTCTTTGGCGACGAGGACACCACGGTCGATACCTACCACCTCTTCCGTCAGCACTATCGCCAGGCCCTGCGCTTTCATGGCGAGCATCGCATGAACGACGGCTCCTTCCTCCATTCCGTGGTGCCTGTCATCCGCTGGATCAGCGACCGTCAGGAGGGTCGTGAGCGTCCCATCATCTATATCAGCACCAGCACCCTTGTCGATGCCTATGGCAAGGCACGCAGCTCGTCGCAGAAGGCCATCCGCCAGCTCCTTGATACTTACCAGCTCTATTTCGTGGCCCCTGCCCCTGTCGATGCCCAGCACTATGCCGAGGTCAACCAGTGGCTCTACCAGTATGTCAATGTGCCCGCCTATGGTCACACCATTTTTACCAATCAGCCTCAGCTGCTCTATGGCGACTACCTGATCTCCACCCAGAAGGTGGATGGCATGGCTACCCTCATCCAGTTTGGCTCCGACACCTTCAAAACCTGGGACGACATCATCCCTTATTTCGAACGCATAGGCGGGCAGTAGCATTTGTAGCACCAAACCTAAATGATTTCGAAAGATGAATAACAGAACCGTAAAACTTTTACTACTGCTTGGCCTGTTCTCGTGTTGCACTCCAAATGGCAACAAGGAGAATAGCGAATTGGAGTGTACTGTTGAAATCAGGAATAAGGATTTGATTGAGGCGATATCCGATTATCAGGATTTCCTTTATAAAGATAATAAGAAATATATCGAACAAGGGGATTCTATATATGTGGGAATTGCCTCTAAAGATATCAACGATAGTATTTTTAGGTTCTTTCTTTATCCTATAGAACAATTGTCCCTACTCGAGTACCAAACCCCTTTTGAAATTTCTAAGATAAATGGACATTACGTCATTTTCTCCCATCAACCTGTTTATACTATTGTAAACGATCCTAATAAGAGATTTATCAATACTACTGAGACGACTTATTTGAAATATGAAAAGAAATTATTCCCCAAAGAATATGACGAGCAAAGAAAAGGGAAACAGCGATATTTGCGTGTTTATGAACCAGATAATTGTTATCTAACTTTTCTACGAGATAGTCTGATTGATAAGACTTTTAAGCGTGGTTTACCTTTTGACAAGATTGCTATCATGTTGAATGGCGAGGAGGTGTATCTGTAAATCGTGAAGAGAATGAAAAGTAATATATATCAGGCGGTGAATGATTACCTTGCAAATTGGGATCCAATAAACTTACCGAATGAGATTGCTAAGGTAGAATATGTCAGTTATGTGCCGGACATCATTGAAGCCTTGTTGGACAAGCACAAACTATGTTCTTGCCTGATGGCTTTCTTTGAAAGTCTTGGAATCAGTCAGGAGAATGTAAATGTGAATCTTCGAGATGAAGCTGGTTCAAGAGCAGATGAGCTCATGAAGCTAAAAGGCTCCGATTATTCTCACGAAGTATTCCTTTTGATTTCTGATAATGACTCCCAGAATGGCGTCCGTTCGTGGTATGTGATATGCGATGATTTGAAAGACTGTGTCTGTCGGGAAGTCGGTATAGATGAGTCTGGTAGTATTGTTGTCAAATTCGAAAAACGAGGACCTCATGCTCATTTAACAGTTAAGGAACTAATACAAGGTTATTATACTGAGATAATTAACAAAGAGGAGTTTGAACTTATTTGGAATAAATCGTAAGGTGAGAAAGATTGGAAGGGTTAAGCAATGGAAATTACAAATTGTCTAAAGAAGTATTCTGACGTTTATTACGAAGAAATGTTTGGTTCTTCTGTTACGAAAAGCAGTGATGGCTTCAGTTATGCATCGAAGTTCTTGTCAGACTTTGCTCTAAGTACTGATGAGTATCTTCAGGAGTGTGCTCCCAAAATGCAGAAAGTATTCAAACCCGTTGGAGTCGCAGAATTTAAGATATGCACATCTCCTGTTAATATGCTTTTCCAACCTGATTATGAAACAACACTTCTGATTTCCTCTCCGCTGTTTATGGAAGATACCTATCATCTTATCCAAAAGATTTGTCAAGCGTGTGGCGATCGTTTTCTCTATATCGTTGAGGATTCGGTGGAAGATACGGCGTTTCAACTGAAGATACCAGTTACTACAAGTTGGGAGCAATTACAGTCTGGAGGTTTCATTTCTACTGTTTTGTTTAATATGCCATACAACAATTATCGCATCTTTGGTGATAGCTGTAGTTGGGGAAGATGGTGCGATTACGAAAATTCTTGGGCGGATTATGAGATATTCGGCAGCAAATGTGATATACCAGAAATAAAGGATTATCTTCAAAAGATGGCTTTGTCTTTAGATGATTATTTATATATGCAAAACAATATAGGTTTCCCCAAGAGTATTCATGTCGTGATTGATGGGGGCGCGGGTGACAGGGGATGTTAACTCTCCTGATTGAAGGTATTTCGTTTGGTGTAATGCAAAAGTTTATAGAGATGAAAAGATTAAACTGTATGAGCCTAAAAATTGCTATCTAACATTCTTTGGTGATAGTCTGATAGACAAGACTAATAAACAAGGAATGATAAGAGATGCAATCCCCATCATGCTGAATGGCGAGGAGGTGTATTTATAAAAGATATTTTAAAACTCCGCTAAAATGCAAATTTTAAGCCTCCAAACTCCGCTAAAATGTAAAAATCCGCACTCTTAATTCCGCTAAAAAGGTGTCAGGGGACAGGTACATGACACCTCCTTTCCGCGAGTTTGTTGGTGCCATGTACTGAAGTGAACCCAGAAAGTTGGACACAACTTAAAGGTTCAAATGAAACGACATCGTAGTTTAGAAGAAAAGTTAGCAATTCTTAAACTGGTAGAACAAGGCCAGTCAGTTCGTTCTGTGTCTGACAAACTTAATTTAAATCGTAATAATGTGTATGAATGGTTGGCTGCCTACAAGGAGCATGGAATTCAGGGCCTTATTACTAAAGGAAAAAGGGAAAAGAAACTTTCTTATGAAGAAAAATGTAAAATCATTCGCGAATATCAAGAAAGTGAATTAACTTTGTACCAGCTTTCTGGAAAATATGGCGTATCAAGTGCTGCGTTGAGTGACTGGGCTCAACTTGTAGAAAAGGGCGGCTTTGAAGCGCTTGCACCTAAGAAACGAGGGCCAAAGACTGGTATGGTAAGAATGAAACGACTCCCCAAAGAAGAATGCGAGAAGGAAAATGAACGCCTTCGCAAGGAGAACGAACGCTTAAGGCTGGAGATTCTCCTGCTAAAAAAAGTGAGAGCCTTAGTCGAGGAAAGAGAAGCCCGAAACAGAGCGATTGGGCGCAAGCCATCGAAGAACTAAGGCGTAATGAGCATGCGGACTTGGATGTTCTGCTGGAGCTCAAGAAGATGGCACGTAGCACGTTCTACTATCACCTCAAGCGAGGCAAGAAGAAAGACAAGTACAAGGAAGTAAAAGATATGATATACACCATATTCCATAAGCACAAAGGTCGTTACGGCTACCGGCGTATAACGCTAGAACTCCGTAATGAGGGGCGTTTTATCAATCACAAGACGGTCAAGAAGCTTATGGATGAGCTTGGCTTGAAAAGCGAGGTGAGGAAGGTAAAATACCGCTTCTATAAGGGAGAAGTCGGTAAGACGGCTCTCAATATCATCGACAGGAATTTTACGGCAGAGAGGCCTTACCAGAAGCTTGCGACGGACGTAACTCAAGTGTCGATAGAAGGCCGTAAAGCTTACCTCTCACCGATACTCGACATGTGCGGCGGAGAAGTGCTCTCTTATGTCATAACAGACACTCCGAACCTTGAAATGGTAATCACTATGCTCAATCGGATGTATGAGAGCGTAGACCTCCCTGAAGGTGTCGTATTGCACTCTGATCAGGGCTGGCACTACCAGCATGCAGCCTATCAGAACAGCCTGAAGAAGCATGGTATTATCCAGAGCATGTCTCGTAAGGGAAACTGTCTGGACAACGCCATGATGGAGAACTTCTTTGGTATCATGAAGTCAGAACTGCTGTATCCAGGCAAGTACACATCTATGGAAGTCTTCATAAAAGACCTGAAAGAGTACATTGACTATTATAATAATGAGAGAATAAAGCTCAGATTAAAAGGAATGAGCCCAGTACAATACCGGACTCAATTCCAAATGAGCAATAGTGTTTAATCCGTCCAAACTTTGGGGTTCACTTCAGAACCGTCCCCTGGTCTATAACACTAAATTTAAAGATTATACAAAAACGCTGCAAAGATACAACTTATTATGGGAATTCACAAACTTTTTGGAGAAAAAAATCAATGACCCCTTGATCCCTAGAGGCGAGAGGTCTAACCTTCCAGGTTTACCTGTTCCTGCCACTTGCTGACGCTGATGCCAGTGCATGAGACGAAAGCACGTGAGAAAGTGTTGTAGCTTAAGAAGCCGCTGTCTTTTGACAACTGCTGCAGGGTGAAGGTGGTGCTTTCCTCTTTCATGGCTTCGCGGTAGAGCGACTGGAAGTGGTCTATGCGCAGCTTATTAATATATATATAATAGGTGATGCCCTGCGAGGCGAAATAGAGGCCCAGGTAGGTACGGTTAGTGTGGCAGGCCTGAGCCAGCGTTTTGAGCGACAGGTCACGCTGCAGGTATAGTTGCGCCTCCTCACAGTGCTTCCGCAGCAGTTCACCCGTCTTATAGATGATGATGTCTTTCCTCGAAGCAGGAACCTCATGGGTATTCGTTGTTTCCATAGCCTCCGTTTCCACAGCCTCTGCTTCCTGACTCTTTTGCACTTCCTCAACCGACTCCTCTGCCAACGGCTCCAGCACTTGCTGGCGGTCTATGTGCCAGACGATGAGGGCGATGAATATGGTGTCGGCAAGGTGGATGGCATACGTGCAGACAACAATGGTATGCATGTCGCTCTGGAACATTGTCAGCAGATAGTTGATGGTGGAGAGAAATATAGAACTCAGAATCATCCAACTCCATACAAGCTCCTTATGCTCCAGGTCGGCGTAGTTGTCGGCCAGAAAACGATGGTAGGCCTTCGTTGCCCTGACGTACCAGACGATGAAAGTGACCAGTTCAGTCAGGTACAAACCATACAACACCCCAATCCACCATGACCAGTGGGTGAGAAGCCACCCCGTCAGGGGCATCACCGCAAGCAGACTAAGCCACAACAGCCGGTTGTCCCAGCGCCGGCGGTCTTGCAGCAATTCAAGCATGAAGTACAACACCGTGGGATAAGTCACCATCATATCGAGCGTTACGGACACCATCTCCAAAAGCTGCTGGTTGTCGGAAAGCCAGAAACAGAGCGGAATGTTTGCCAGATAGACAAGTACATAAATGAGTATCATCCAGCCCGCCTTGCGCCGCAGACGCTGGTCGGTGACTATCTCACTTCCGAAAGCATTACGTTTCGACACCAGCAGATAGACGGCCATCGACGTCAAGATGGTCATCATCACCGCGAAGTGAATCACGTACTGGTAAAGCTCTACACTTGTCATACCACGCAGCAAAGTTACGAAATAATGCTGACGTGACAAAGGAATTTTAGAAGATTAACGAAAATCGGCGTTAAAACAAGCGCCATGCTTTTATGAAATATCAAGGAAAACGCGATGCTTCGCATTGTCAAATAAACAATCGTCAGTTGTCACGTAAACAAACTTTCAACATTTGTACAATTCGCTATCCATTTGAAATATTTAAATAGGCACACTGTTCTTAAAATGCAGTCCTTTTCCGATAAAGATAGTACCTTTGCGCTCGACTTATTTAAAAGTCTGCACTCGCGCAATATCATTTTAACAATGCACAATAGGGTCGGTTCCGCTGTGCACTCTGATTCGGCGACAGGCATTAGGAAACAAACATTTATCATTAACAAATAAGTATAATCTATTTAAAAACAAAACAATGATGAAAACAAGAATTCTATCAATCGTCGCCCTCCTGCTGATGGCAGCGACGGGCGCGTGGGCACAGGGCTCCGGCGGTGACAACTGGGGACCGGTGCAGACATCGTCGGCAGCGTGGACAGCCCTGACCGAGGGCTCCACCACAGGAATGACGCTAGGCGCAGCCGACGCTACCACGTATTATTACATGACGGAAAACCTGACCTTTAGCAACAACACTGCCGGCGGCAGCGGACTTACCATCCAAGGCACCGTCTACATCTACATCCCCTCCGGCGTGACGCTCACAGCAACAGGTGCTGACGGCGAGGAAACCACCGGCGGTGGTGCAGGCATTCTGGTACCCAGCGGTACTACGCTCAACATCTTCGGCGAAGGCACCATCGTAGCCACCGGCGGCAAAGCTGCCAATGGCGGAAATGGCGGTAACGGAACTGCAGCGTCGTTTGTGAGTCCTAATTATTATGCTGGCCTCGGCGGAGCCGGTGGCAATGGCGGCGGTGGAGCCGGTGCAGGTATCGGTACTGCTGGCGGCAACGGTGGTAACGGTGCAGCACAATTGGAAGCTGACGATGCATCACGACCTAAGGCTGGTGCTGGTTGGGAGGGAGAACTCTCCGGACTGAAAGGAATGAATGGCACCGCTGGTGCTGCTGCCGCAGCGATGGGCACAGTCAATATTGCAAGCACTATCACCCAAACGATTGCCGGAGGTGCCAAGGGCGTTGGCGGCGGTGCCGGTTTGCGAGGTGGTTATATCTGTTACGGAGATGGAGCTGTTTATTCCTTTAGCGCTGATGGTGATAGTCAAATTGATTTACCCGAATTTGACACAGTCGCAAAAGCTGTTGCTGGTGGCGGCGGTGGCGGCAGCGGTGCCGGTGGTGGCAGTGCTCAAGCTATCGGCACTGGTGGTGCTGGTGGTGGCGGCGGTGCCTCAGGTGCCTGTGGCAGTGGCCGGGCTGAAGAATTCTGGGCGAAAGACTATTGGGAATCTGTAGGCGCCGGTGGCGGTGCTGGTGGTGCAGGCACCGAAGGTAACGGCGGCGCAAAGGGTTACACCTGCTACTTTCAGGATGATGATGCTGAATTCGACGAAGATGATAACCACAAGCCCGGTGGCGAAGGCGGCAGTGCAGGCGCAGCCAGTGCTACGAAAACTGCAGGCACAACTGCCAATCCTACTTACACC
>JAEEGK010007068.1_pt1 | contig 26827 bp, 23 predicted proteins | sample 8958771 | NCBI WGS metagenome assembly JAEEGK01 (sample SAMN16246547, study PRJNA631951) | gut metagenome | biome: gut microbiome; feature: rumen; material: SC-attached | host: Bos | place: Iran: Karaj | collected 2018-10 | reverse complement strand
TACGAGGCTGGCAGGAAAGGACTCAATGAGCAGCGTTCTGAAAGGCCCTTAATCTATGTAGATGGTAAGGAGATGACGCTTGAGGAAGTGGGTAAGTTGGATCCTAAGTCTATCGACCACATGAATGTGCTGAAGGAGAAAACAGCCATTGAGAAATATGGCGAAAAGGCCAAGGATGGCGTCATTCTTATTACTACAAAGAAATAATTCTCTCTCTATAATGAAAATAGTTTTGTCTATTGTAACCCTCGTCCTCTTGGCGGTTTCCCCCGCCAAGGGCGAGGTTATCGACTCGCTTACCATCTGCCTACAGGTTGGCGACAGCTGTATGCAGCAGTATAACACCTTCGAAGCTCTGAAACACTATCAGAAAGCTTATGACTTGGCCAAGAAAAAAAGCCGGGAGAAGGCAGTAGAAAACCTAGCCCTTCCCCTTAAGCAACTGAATAAGTTGCCAAAGGAGAAGCAAAATGAAATCATCGAGCGTCTCAAGCATTCTGCCGAACAGAGTGCGATAGTTGACTGTGCTGTCCAGATGAAACTGGCAGACTGCTACTACAAGCGTGCTAACTATCGCCAGGTAATAGAATTGCTTAAGACGATTCCAGAGGATAGTCTCTCGCACGAGTCTTTCCGCCAGTTGGCTCAGAGCTATAAGAAACAGAGTGATCTGGACTCTTATGTGTTTTGGACAAGTCAGTTGTTGGCGCGTTTCCCTATGGATGGGGAGATGGTGGCAGGACTCACCTTGGCATATGCGCAGTTGGAACAACCACAAAACGGTATCAAGTGCGGACAGCAGTACTTTGCTGTTGACTCTACTAACGTTGAGGTGAATCGTGCCTTGGCCGATGCCTACTTTATGGATCGCCAGTTCGGCAAGTCGTCGCTGATGTATGAACGCCTGTTAGCTCAGGGCGACTCTACCTTCAATACCCTCTATTCGGCCGGCATGAGTTGTTCGCGTATCGACAGTCTGGAACAGGCTTATAAGTACCTGCAGATGGCTTTTCTCCTGAGTGGTATGAAGCACGCCGGCTGTGCCTATCGCTTAGGTGTGGTATGTGTTGATACTCAGCGCTATCCCGAAGGACTGAACTATCTGTCTTTAGCTAAGGAACTGATGCTTCCCGACACCACCATTATGAAAGCAATCACCTTGTCGGAGGGTGAGGGCTATTACCTCACTCATAAATACGAAGAGGCTGTAGCCGCTTGGAAGGAGCACCTGTTGTATAACCCCTCATCGGTAGCCACTTACTATAACATCGCTAATGCCTATGCCTATCTGTTAAAGGACGAGGAGCAGGGTAGGGCCTACTATCAGCAGTTTGTTGAGAAGGCCGCCGAAGTTGACAAACCAACCGAAAAGCTATCGGAGATGATAGAGAAAGCCAAGGAGATGCTGCGTGTCTATGAGTTACGCGAGAAATTCAAAGCAAGAAAAAAATAATAACTTAAAAAACTGTTATAAACAATGAGAATATTCATGATTTCTGTCCTGCTGGCTTTCAGTATGATGGCGCAGGCACAGCAGATTGGTGGCATGGTGATTGATAAAAGCCAGATGAAAATGCCAGCCAAGGAGGCTAAGAAGAAGGGTAAGAACGATACACTGGCAGTTGCTAATACAACCTATCGTATCACCTATCAGTCGAAGGCCGTTAACGATACGCTTACCAAACCTTATAAATATCGCGACGATGAGATGCGTCTTGATATCAGTGCCGATGGCGTGTCGAAGTTCTACAGCTATTCGGCTGCGGTTCGCATGAAGTTGATGCGTGAGAAGATAGAAAAGGGGGATTTTGACCTGAGAGACTTGCCCAAGGCTGGTATCCTGTCGATGGAGTTCTATAAGAACTATCCAGAGAAAGGTAAAACCTTGATGTTAGATGTGGCGGGTGAGGCAAAGTGTCAGATTGAGGAGAAGATGGAAACACCCGAATGGACCGTACTGCCCGATTCTACGGCTGATATCATGGGTTATACCTGTCAGTTGGCTACCACCCATTTCAAGGGCCGCCAGTGGTATGCCTGGTACACCGAGGATATCCCCCTTGATGAGGGTCCCTGGAAACTGCGCGGTCTGCCAGGTCTCATTCTGAGGGCCTATGATAGCAGTCGTCAGTTCATCTTTGACGGACAGGGCATGGAGCAGCCCGAGGGCGAACCTATTACCCTCATCAAGGCGAAACGTGAGAAAGTGAGTCAGAAGGACTTCCGACGTTTGAAGGAGAGCTACGATCCGAACGATGTGCTCAAGCAGATGGCGGGCACTGGGGCTAAGATTGTGATCATGAACTCCGACGGCTCGAAAATCGATAAGATTGATCGACCCAAGTTTAATCTCATTGAGCTGCAGTGAAAAACGGTGTCATTCTGTTGATGCTGTTGCTTATGCAGGCGTTTGGCGCCTCTGCACAGGTAACGGTGCATGGCGTAGTTGAGGATTCTGCCACCCATGAGCGGTTGGTTAGTGCCAGTGTGATGTATCTGCGTAAGGGTAAGACCGTTAAGTTTGCCCGGACCAATGCTGATGGCGAGTTTGCCATCACGGTCGATCAGGTTGCCATGGGCGACCAGCTGCAGGCCACCATGCTCGGCTTTGGCAAACGCAGGCGTGGCGTGCCTATGAAGAACGCCAACAAGCCTGTTGTACTCTCATTGCCATCCGAGGCCTTCGCCTTGAAAGAGGTAAAGGTACAGGGCAGTCGTATCACGGGCCGCGACACCATCACTTTCGACCTGACGCGTTTTACCAGCGACCGCGACAACTCTCTGAAGGATGTGTTGAAAAAACTGCCAGGTGTGAATGTGGCATCAAACGGTAAGATATACTATAATAATCAACAGGTAAAGCGTTTTACCGTCGAAGGACTCGATCTCACGGGGGGCCGTTATAACCAGCTCACGGAGAATATCCGTGCCAAGGATGTGAAGAAGGCCGAGATTGTAGAGCACGACCAGCCTATCAAGGCCTTGCGTGATAAGGTTTATACCGAAGATGTGGGCATGAACGTTACCCTGAAGGACGAGGCACGCGACCGGTTGATGGCCACGCTGATACCCTACTTGTTGGTAGGCGATCCCACGCATGTGGGCGGTACGGCCAATATCCGACAGATAGGTAAGAAGAAACAGCTGATGTACGATGTGGCTTACGACCGCAAGGGTATCGATTTAAGTGAGTCGTATCAGATTCTGGGTGGTAATTACAACCGTCTCGATGGTGGTCATATCCCCTCGTGGTACAGTGTGCCATCGCTCTCGGCACCACTCGACGAGGAGCGCCTGCGTTTCAATACCTCGCAGCGCTATGGCATCAACAGCGTCAGGAAAACAAAGAATGATGGCGAACTGCGCGTGGCTGCCCAGTACGACCGTAGTGTGGTACGACAATCCACCGAGAACCGTACGGCCTACTATCTTGATGGCGAGGCACCCACCGTTACCACCGAACAGCAGCAGAAGACCATCATCACCGATAACTTCTCGGCCGAGGTAGAGCATAAGGTGAATACCGAAAAAGCCTATGGCAACGAGATGCTTAGCATCGGTGCCAGGCAGGGCGACGGTCTGTCGCTATTTGGCACCAACCAGCCTGTGCAGCGCATCCGTGTGCCACAGCTCGCTCTCGAGGGTTCACTGTATCGACTGTATTCATTAAAGAGTGGGGCACAGCTCACCTGGAAATCTGTCCTCGACTACCATCATAGTGTGGGCGACCTCTATCTCGATGCCGATCGTAACCGTCTGCGCACCAACCTCTGGCATACCGCCCATCTGCTGGGCTGGCAGCGTAAGGCTGGTAAGATAACACATACCTACAACCTGTTTGTTGAGGGCGAGGATGTGTATGTAAACCACACCGATAACCTGCACCTCATCATCGAGGCGCGTCCCCGCTGGCAGTATCGCACCGATAAATTCACGCTCTCGCTATCGCCCACGCTTACTTTCCAGCGTTACGTGCGTCAGCAGCAGTCTATGTTCTATCTGCATCCCGTGCTCTCTGCTTATTGGAATCCTGATACCCGTTCCGAAATTCATCTCGGTAGTGCCTACGTACAAACAATGGGTGGTATGCAGAACTATGCTCTCGACAGTTATCGCCGTGATTATCGCACGTGGTACAAAGCAGCCGACTTGATACCTGTCAACCGTCAGGTTTATGCCACGTTGGGCTATCGGTATAAGCGTCCTATCCGTGAGCTTTTTGCCACTGTCAACCTCACGGTGCAGCGCAGTTGGAACAACACCACCAACGATATGCAGATTATCGATGGCTGCTATTACTACACCCTGAAGGAACTCCACAGTCAGAACGACTTTCTGAGTGGCGGTGCCAGCATACAGAAAGGCTTCTATGCCATCAAGACCAAGTTGAGCCTGGGTGTGAATGGCTCGTTAAGCAAAGGTCGCCAGCTGTCGGCAGGTGAGTGGTACAGTTATACCACCCAGTCGCTCACGTTTACGCCTGGTATCATCGTTTCGCCCGCTTGGTGCGAGTTCGACTACAGTGCCAGTTTCTCTCTAAATGGCAACAAAACAGCAGGCAGTTCGCATACCACGCTGTTCAACTGGCGCCAGCAGCTGGTGCTCACTTCCACTATTGGCAAGGTTGATCTCTCTTGGAAGTTTGTGCATCACCGCAACGAGCTGCAAGCCGGCAACACCCTGAACACCCTGCTCAGCGATGCCTCGGTTACCTGGCGATTGAAGACTGTCCGACTGAAGGCCGCTCTCAACAACCTGTTCAACAAGCAAGCCTACGAGGAGACTATCTACACTGGTATCGCCACCTCAACCACCAGCTACCTCCTCCGTCCCCGCGAACTCATCCTCTCCGCCGAGTTCTCATTGTAAATTTTTTCCTGTAGAATGTGCTGAATGTTGTAGAAAAGTATTACCTTTGTGGCGCAAACGCCATGTTGCTTTAACATTGAAGTATGATTCTACGCGATAACGAACTATTCTATCAGCTGCTGCGCCTGTCGTTAGGACTGTCGCAGGAGTTTCCTGATGGCGTGAATGCCGATGACTGGCGATGGCTGTATCAGATGGCTGTGCGCCAGTCGCTCGTAGGCGTTTGCTACCAAGGCGTTTGCCAGTTGTCGGGTAAGCAACAGCTACCTGTAGATATAGCTATGCAGTGGACTTGCGAGGCCGAGACGATAAAGGGACTGAACGAACTGCTCTATCAGGAGGCGGCCAGACTCACACGGGAGTTTTCAGAGAAAGGGCGCCAGACGGCGATACTGAAAGGTCAGGCCAACGCGCGCCTCTATCCCGAAAAATATGCCCGTCAGCCTGGCGATATCGATATCTGGGTAGAGGGCGGTCGTGAGAGTGTGTTGGCACTCATTGATGGCGAGGCTATTGTAGCGTACCACCATGCCCATCTGCCCAAGAACGAGAAAGGGGTTGAGGTTGAGATACATTTCCGTCCGTCATCGGGCCATTTCAGTCCTATCACCAATCGCCGCTTGCAGCAATGGCTGGAGCAGGAGATACAGCATACCGAGCTTTCGCCCGAAGGTTTTTATGTACCATCGGTAAGGTTCGCCCTGGTCATGCAGTTGGCACACATACAGCGCCATTTCTTAGGCGAAGGGGTAGGGCTGCGCCAGGTGTGCGATTATTATTGGCTGCTGCAGAATGCTACCGACGACGACAGGCAGTGTGTGAGTGCTCAGTTAAGTCGTTTGGGCTTACTTCATGCGGCAGGTGCCCTGATGTGGGTGCTGGCTGAGGTGCTGCACCTGCCAAAGGAACAGATGCTTTGTAAACCAGATAGCTACCGTGGCGGGTGGATGCTGCGCGAAATCATGGCTGGTGGCAACTTCGGACGTTATGCCAAACGCACACAACTGGGGGTGTGGCGCAGGGTTGCACAGAGCAAACGTCGCCGATTGCAGCTGATGCGGTTTAACGCCTCCGAGATACTGTGGCAAGAGCTGTTCTATTGGAAACGTATCGTGCGTACGTTGCACATACGTATTCGACTCAGAAGTATATCATTAAGAGACTATCCGGAATGTGTATAACCAGATATTATGAAGTGGCAGAACATCTGTTCTGCGTGCGTGGCGATGAGGCTTGTTTATCGCTCATGACCAACTATGAGCCGTTTGCCTGTGCCGAAGGCGACGTGCTGTTTACCTTGGATATCACCAGCGGCAATGCACCCGCCTATACCGAGGAACTGCGACAGGAAGATAATGAACAGATCATTATCTGCGGTCATACCGCTACTGGTCAGATGGTGTTCCAGTTTGGTTGGTTTGGCGTAAATGCCGGTTGGCTGGTTTGCAAGGCCGACTATAGTGAGGGCCGACTGATAATGACTGCCCATCACGTAAAAATGGCTATCGATAACGCCTTGATGATTATGTTTGCCCTGGCAACGGCCGATAAGTGCACGGCGCTGTTCCATGCGGCTATCGTGAGCTATCAGGATAAGGGCTATATGTTCCTGGGCCCCAGTGGCACGGGTAAGAGTACACATGCCCGCCTGTGGCTGCAGTATATCGATGGCACCGAACTGGTTAACGATGATAATCCCGTGGTACGTATTGGTGCGGATGGCGCGGCTACGGTCTTCGGCTCGCCTTGGAGCGGTAAAACACCCTGCTATCGTAACGTGTGCTATCCTTTGGGGGGTATCGTGATGCTCAGTCAGGCGCCTTACAACAAGATACAGCGCCTGGGCGGATTGCAGGCTTATGCAGCTCTGGTGCCCAGCATCAGTGGCAAGCGCTGGGACGCACGTATAGCCGATGGTCTGCATGCCACCGAGAACAACCTGGCCATGCAAGTGCCCATGTGGCACCTGGAGTGCCTGCCCGACGAGGCCGCAGCCAGATTGTGCAATAGTGAAATCGTAAAATAGTCCAATAGTGAAATACTCCGACTGCAACATCATAGAAGAGGTTATCCGACTGGTGGATGAGGGCATCAGTGTTACGCTGCCCGTGAATGGCCACAGCATGCTGCCGTTTATCATCGGTGGTAAGGAGAGTGTGGTTCTACAGAAGCCCGATAAGCTGAAGGTTGGCGATGTGGTGCTGGCTTGGGTTGATAATAGCAGATATGTGGTGCACAGGATTATACTTTTTGATGGCCGTAACGTCATATTGATGGGCGACGGCAATCTGGTAGGCACCGAGCGTTGTACGCTGCAGGATGTAAAGGCTGTGGCTACCCATGTGGTGGGTGCCAACGAACAGATGCACGATCTGTACACCCCGTGGCGCTGTCGTGCTGCCCGCCTGTGGTGGCATCTGCGCCCCATCCGCCGATACTTGCTGGCCATACTTAGGAGATTGAACATTGAACATTGAACATTGAACATTAAACATGAAGATAAAAAAGGGATTTGTGCTGCGCCAGGTGTGCGGCGAGAATGTGATAGTAGGCGAGGGCCTTGGCGCCATTAACTTTGGTAAGATGCTGGCGCTGAACGAGACGGCCGCCTGGCTGTGGCAGCAGGCTGTGGCTATGGACGGTTTCACCATCGACACCCTCGCCCAGAAACTCTGCGACGAATACGAAGTTTCAGTCGATGAGGCCAAAACCGATGTGGCTGCCATCGTTGCCGAATGGCAGCAGGTCGGCGTATTAGAATAAATCCGTGTAATCCGTGTAATCCGTGCCTAAAATATGAACTACATCGCGTGGCTTTGGCATCACTCACGTGGCATCCGCTTTAATACGCTGGTGCGTATCGTTACGGGTATCGGTCAGGTAGTACTTGGCCTGCTGATGGTATGGCTCAGTCGTAAGTTCATCGACGAAACCATCCGCACTGGCTCGGCCGACGATGTGTTGCGTATGGTGCTACTGTTGGTACTCACCGTATTAGGCGGTGTGGCACTCCGTCAGGTGGGCTACTGGCTCACCACCACGGCAGGCGTACATCAATCCAATGCCCTGCGCCTGCGTATCTTCAGCAGTCTGTTCCGCCGTCAGCTATATACCGAACAAGAGCTGCACTCGGGCGATGTTACCTCGCGCCTGGTTAAGGATATCGAGACCATTAGCAGCGTGTGTACCGACACCATCCCCCAGATAGCCATCACCTTTATACAGCTGTGTGGTGCCTTCCTGCTCATGCGTTGGTTCGACGCCCGCCTGGCCTGGGCTCTGCTGTTGCTCACGCCTATGGCCATTGTGTTTGGTAAGCTGATATCCCGCCGTTTGCGTAAGATGACGCTCGACATCCGCGAAGACGAGAGTCGCATACAGATGCAGGTGCAGGAGAGCATGGAGCACAACGCCGTGCTGCGCTCGCTGGGCTCAGAGCAGTGGGTTACCGATCGCCTGGAGTCGATGCAGCAGCGATTGAAAGGCAATGTGATGCGCCGCATGCGGTTCACCGTGGCCATGAGGATTGTGATGGGCTGTGTGTTCGGCCTCGGCTATCTGTTGGCATTCGTCTGGGGTGGCATTTCTTTGCGTAACGGCACCATCACCTTTGGCGTCATGACCTCGTTCCTGCAGCTGGTAGGTATGATTCAGCACCCCATTCTGCAACTGCTTAACATGGTGCCCACGGTGATACACTGCACCGCCAGTATCGATAGGTTAGAGGAACTGTCTGTTCAGGACGAAAAAGAAATCCGTGATAATCCGTGTAACTCCGTGCCAAATAAAATGGTAAGGCTTGATGACGTGAGCTTCCGCTATGCCAATGGCGACAGCGAGATATTACAGCATTTTTCGCATGAGTTTGCCCCTGGCACCAAGACGGCTATCATGGGGCAGACGGGTATCGGTAAGACCACCCTGTTCCGCTTGATACTTGGCTTTATCCAGCCCACCAGCGGAAGGGTAGAGGTAGGTGGTAACATCTGTTACGTGCCGCAGGGCAACACCTTGATGAGCGGCACCATCCGCTACAACCTGCAGTTGGCCAAGCCCGATGCCACCGACGAGGAGTTGCGCCAGGTGCTGCATACCGCCTGTGCCGACTTTGTGTTCGATCTGGAGGATGGTCTTGACACCGAACTGGGTGAACGTGGTTGCGGACTCAGTGAGGGCCAGGCCCAACGCATAGCCATCGCTCGCGGTTTGCTGCATGGTGGCGACATCTTCCTGCTGGACGAAATCAGCAGCTCGCTCGACGAACCCACCGAGCGTGAACTCTACCATCGCATTTTTACTATTCACCCCCATAAAACCATGCTTTTCATCACCCATCGCCCCACCGTATGTCAACTCTGCGATGAGTCGATCCTGACCCTAAGTTAAAGAAATAAAATAAGAATACAATGACAATAGAACATTATTATTACGGACTGGCGGCACTCATGTACCTTACCACCTGCTGGATGTTTGCTGCTGTGCGCTGGTTCCACACTTGTAAACAACCCAAGAGCACCCACCGCTATATCTGGCCCGACCGCAAGCTGCAGTGCCTGCTTTACAGCTGCGCCTCGGTGCTGCTGCCCTACGTTATTAACCCCACCGACGCATCGGCTTGGCTGCTCATCAAGAGCTACTATCCCGCCACCTATTATTTCTACTGCGGCGTGCTGCTGCTGTGCTTTGCCGGCACCGTTAAGCAGTGGAACCAGTGGAAAGGCATCAGTTGGGTGGCTGCCATCATCGTTATCGGCACCATGCTGGTACTTGTGCTCAATGCCTGGCTGCCCACCGGCATTCTCAGTGCCGACGGGTTGCGCATCTGGCAGTACGTGGTGCTGGCCGAGAGTATGGTGATGGTGGGCTATGTGGCACTGGCCATGTGGCAGGTGAAACACTGGATGGACGAGGCCCGCGATGCCAACTACTCTAACCCCGACGACTTCCCCGCCGATTACGCCAGTCGTGTATTGCTCTATCCTGTATTCCTCACGCCCCTGATATGGCCTGCCTACATACTCGATTCGCCTGCTGCCATGGCCATCCAGAATGTGCTGCTGGCAGTGTCTAACGTGTGTCTGCTCATCACCGTCATGCCCGTATGGCGCCGCAAGGCCCTGCTTGTTACGCCCGAAACCGCCCACATACAAGAGTGCGACGATCATGAGGATGACGATCATGAGGATCTCATCGGCCAGACCGCTATCGAGATCGAGGCATACATCCGCGACCAGCGGGCCTATCTCAATCCGCATCTCAAGATCGACGATGTGGTTGAGCATTGCCAGCTGGGCCGTTCATACGTCTCGCTCACGTTCAGTCGTCGCTTCACATCGTTCGCCTACTATGTCAACAGTCTGCGCCTGGCGCACTTCGATCAGTACATGGCCGACCATCCTGATGAGACCAAGGAGTCAGCCGCCCTCGCATCAGGCTACGCGTCGTATAACTCCTATTACCGCGCCAAACAGAAAATGGAGCGCGCGTAACGCATATAGTGTAAAACAATATAAAAGTCCGAGTTCACATCGGGCTTTTTTTGTGGATTCTTGCATGCTATGGACAATTTTCAATGTTTATTGTGCTAAAATGCAATCAATTTGCAGCGTATTGCGACATACATGTACAATTTTCAATGCCCTGTTTCATGGAAATAGTGTACCTTTGCGGACAAAATAATAAAACTTAAAAATAGTTATGAATCAACTATCATCAATTACTCCTTTGGAGATTATTCTTATTGCCCTCGCAGCTGTGGGCATCTTTTTCTTTTTCCGGGCCTGCTGGCGCATCATCAAGCGCAGCCGTCAGCACCTCAGTCTAGCCCTGCTCACCCTCATGATGACCCTCACCGCGCAAACGGCGTGGGCATGGACGGGCGAAGGCACCGAGGCCAGCCCGTACCAAATCTCAACAGTAGCCGACCTTGTACAGCTGGCGAATGACGTGAACAATGGTACAACCTACGAGGGCTCCGTCTTCAAGCTGATGAACAACATCGACTTTAACGACGATGCTTCGCTGAAGCCTACGAAGGTATGGGACGACGACACAAGCACGGAGCAAAACTTCCCTGGCATTGGTGGGCGCAACACCGATGACCGCACTTTTCAAGGCACCTTCAATGGTAACAACAAGACCATCAGCGGCATCCGCATCTATAGCGGCGGCACCGACAACACTGACAAACAAAGGGGGCTTTTTGGAAGAATTGGTAGCAAGGGCACGGTGAAGAACCTCACGCTCAGCAATGCCCGCATCACAGGCTATACCTATACTGGCGGCATCGCAGGAAAGAACTTCGGCAAGATTGAAAACTGCCACGTTACCAATACCGTCTGCATCCATACATTTATATCTAACGTTAACGACTACCATGGTGGCGTTGCAGGCCATAATTCTAATCTCACCGGTATTATCACTAATTGCACCAGCTCTGCCAAGCTAACCGTTAAGGAGGGTGTTACCGCAGGATCTAGTTACGGCGGCATTGTGGGGTATAACTACAATTCTGGCACATTAAGCAACAACTTTGTCTCAGGTGCCACCATTCCCGCAGCCAAGGGTAATAAACATGGTGCAATTGCTGGATGGAACTATGATGGTGGTATCATGAAGAATAACTACTACACTAGCTGCACCGTGGCTGGCACGGAGAACGCCAGCAATGTGGGCTGCATGGGTGCCGACGTAACGACTGATAATGGTGCCATAGGCATACGTGTTCTTGCCCTTGGTACGAACGTTACCGCCAGTGGCTCCACCGTAGAATACAACTCTACCACCTACTACTACGGCACAGTTACCCTTGGTTACAGCGGCACGGTGCCTACAGGCGGCATCGTGAAGTACGCCGTCAACGGTGATTACATCAGCGGCAATGAGTTTACTATCAGCGGCGACGCCGATGTTACTGCTGTTGTGGTCTATCCCTATGCCGACATCAGCGGACTCACCTATCACGGCAGCACTTTTGACATTCTCGGCAACACTTACTTCACATCCGGCAGCTACTACGAAATCAACGATGAGCAGGACCTCATCGACCTCGGCGACTTCATAGCCTCCAACGCGGCGAACAACTGTGAGGGCTTGACGTTCAAGATGACCGCCGACCTCGACTTCACCAACATGCCGACCAGAAGCGTGAATGGCAACAGCGGCAACTTCCACCCCATCGGCCTCGTGGAGGATGCCAGCTTCGACGGCTGTTTCAGCGGCCACTTCGACGGGCAGAACCACACCATCAAGGCCCTGCGCTACATCAACAATTTAGCTGCGGGCACAATCAACAACGCACAAGTCGGCCTGTTCAAGAGAGTGGATGGTAGCAGTGCCGTCGTGGAGCGCGTTATCCTTATCGACCCTCAGATAAGCGGGACGAATTTGGGCTGCGGAGGCATCGCCGGAGTGATAAGAAATGGTGCCACCATCCGCAACTGCACCGTGCTGGGCGGTTCCATAACCCGTACTGGTAATGGAAAGTCTGGTGGCATCGTGGGCAGTAACGCCAGCTATACCGCCACTATCGAAGGATGCACGGTCATCGGCACCTCAGTACAAAACGGAATAATTATCGGTTTTGCCAACAGCCAGCAGACCATCAAGGACTGCATCTATTACGCCCCTGACGGTCGCGGCATTGCAGAAAACACCTACACCGACGGTGGCGGCAACCAACAGGTGTATCAGGTAACCCTCGGCGAGGGCATTACTGCTGCCAGCCCTGCCTTCGCATGCGGCAACAAGGCCTACTACGCAGAGAATGCCACCGTTACCCTCGGCCACACCGACCGCCCAGGCTATGTGTGCGGCTATCAGAGCAGCGACGTGACTATCAGCAATGGCGCGTTCACCATGCCTGCCAGCGACGTGACGGTCACGACGACATGGACACCAGACCCTGCACACTTCGCCGACAATGGCGACGGCACCTACACCATCAAGACTGCCACGGGCTGGGATGTGTTCTGCGATGCCCTGCAGGACAACGACACGTGGAACGGCTTCAGCGGCAAGACCGTGAAGTTGGGCGGCGACATCGGCACGGCGCAGGATCCCATCACACGCATGGCTGGCAGCGACAAACATGACTTCTGCGGCACGTTCGGCGGCCAGGGTCATACGCTGAACGTCAACCTTAACGGCGCCCAATACGTTGCACCCTTCTTTTACGTCAAATCGCTGGACAACGACCACCCCGCCACCATCCAGAACCTGAAGGTGAGTGGAACCGTCACCGGCTCTGACAAGTTCGCCGCCGGCATCGCGGGTGGCTGCGCAAATGTGGTGAACATCACCAACTGCCTCGTCGATGTTACCATCAACAGCAGTGTCAACGGCGACGGTACCCACGGCGGCTTAGTAGGTGTCTTCGACGGCGGCACGCTCAACATCACGGGCTGCGCCTTCACCGGCAAGCTGCTCTCTATTGGAAGCGGTGCCACGACCAAATGCGGCGGCTTCGTAGGTTATTCCCACAAGAACGGCACCGCCGTCAACATCACCAACTCACTCTACGCCCCTGCTGCTCTCGTCGGCTCAGAGACAGAGCCAACCAGCGAGAGCATGACCTTCCTACGCAGCACAAACACTACGGTCACCATCACCAACAGCTACTACACCCGCACGCTCGGCGACGCGCAGGGCACTAAGGCCTACGAACTCTCGGCCAAGCCCGATCTGCTAGATAACGGCTCTGGAGAAGGCATTGTAAAGATCTACGACACATACGGTCTGGGCTTCGACAATAAGTACTACCTGGGCACCATCCCCCTGAGCCAGGAGAATGGCATAAGCTATCTTACTACTTACCTGCAAGGCGAGGAGGTACCTGTAGAATTTAAACGTTCATTCACAGCCGACAAGGCTTCAACCATCTGCCTGCCGTTCGAATATCAGCCTACATCAAGCGAGGGTACATATTATACATTTGCGGGCATCAAGAAAGATGGCAACAAATATGTGGCCACGATGGAAGAAGCCAACACGGCAGAGGGGGCACTTACTGCCAGCACCCCCCATGTGTTTATGCCTGCTGCCACAGGCGAGGTGACATTCAACGGAGTTACCACCACGATTCCAGCTGCTTACGACCCCAGCATGCTGACAACCACTAGTGGCGACTGGACATTTAAGGGTACGTATAGCAAATTGATATACGGCACGGAGCCATTTAGCGGCTATGTGTATGGATTTGCCTCGACAACGAAGACTGTGGGAGACGAGGGCGAAGTACAGGCTGGCGAGTTTGTTCATGCCAAGTCTGGCGCAAGTGTGCCATCTATGCGCTGCTATCTGAAGTATAAAGACGGACAGCAGTTTACCGGAGCAGGCGCCCGCGGCATGACTCGCGCTGACGAGAATCTGCCACAGACCATCACAGTAAGGTTTGTTGATACGCGTGGCGAAGTGACCGCCATCGGCACTCTGAACACCCAGACCGGCGAAATCGTCACCGACGGTTGGTACACCCTCAGTGGCACTAAGCTTGCAGGCAAGCCCACCAAGAAGGGACTGTATATCCATGACGGAAAGAAGGTCGCGATTAAGTGAGAGAAATGAGAGCTTGCTCACATTTCCGAACGTGAGCGAGCTCGAACGAAGTTCAAAACCGTGATACGTTAAACATTCTTGGCGGAGCCAAGCGGCGAAGCCGAGCGAAATTACAGAAGCAAGATGAAAAAGCAATATATAAAACCCTCGATGGAGGTATATGAACTGAAGCAGCGCCCATCGCTGCTCTGCGGTAGTGACCCCACCCGTGGCTGGGACGATCAATTCGGCTACATCCCCACCACCACCGACCTGTCGTCAAGGGCGTAGGCCTTCTGTCATCTCGAGCGTAGTCGAGAGATCTCTCCATGCGCTGCGCTTAGTCGAGATGACAGTGGGGGGAGGAGGACGCTTAGTCGAGATGACAGTGGGGGAGGAGGACGCTTAGTCGACATGGCAGTGGGGAAATGCTGAATAAAAGATAAAACAAGGGGGATTTTTCTTAAAAGATATTAATAGCCAGGGGGGTGCATCAAGTTTTGCAACACCCCCCTGCTTATATTTGCGCCCTGAAAAATGCTTCTGGCAGGATGCTATGCTGGGGCAGAAAGTACTAATTAATTATTTATTATTTATAAAATTATATTATGAAACCCGAACTTAAGGACTGGAGCGAAAGCGCCAGTCGTGCGCTCGAAAGGGAGCGCGAGAAGATGATGGAGCGTGTAGAACTGATAAACGGAATGGCACGCGCCATGGAGGCTGTAGATGATATACTGGCCGAGAACGAGAGATTGAAAGCAGAAAACGAGAGCCTGAATGCGGAGAATGATACTCTACAGACCCAACTGCTGACGGAGAGAGAGCTGCGCACCAAGGCAGAGATGCAGTTGGGCGAGATGAGCAAGCTGTCGGTAGGCGTGGCCAAGAAGGCCTCGCAAGAGGAGTTGCTACCGGCCCTGCGTGTGTTTGTGAACAAGTCGAAGCGCAAGAAGCTGGAGAAGCGCATCGCCGTAAAGGAGATGGTGCTGGAGATGGCCAATGCCAACGGCTTGACGCTGCCCGAGGAATTTGCAGCGGTTATCGACAGTCTGGACGACGAGGAGGTGGCCAGCCCCACTTATGTGAGCAACACGGTGACGGTTCAGCCAGGTGGTATCAATGTGCAACAAGCTAACACGGTATCGAAATGAAGGAGGGTGCAGATTTTTCGAGTGTAACGCATTACACACAGGTGGATGTTCAGCCAGGAGGCATCAACATCCAGAACGTGGAGCATCTGTATCAGGCCGATATCCTGAAGCAGTTGGGCATAGAGCTGCAGGTGAAGCAGAAGGGGGAGGCTACTGCGCCAGTGAAAAGAGAGGGGAAACCAACGGTCTTCGTAAATCCGTCGGTTAGTGCCGATGAGGAGTGGCAGATTCACGACGAGATAGTGCGCCTGGTGACCCGTCAGGGCATACAGGAGATATGCAAGTATCTGTCGCAACTGAGTGAATCAAAAAAGGTGCTGCTTCCGCAGAACGCCGAGAAGGCGTATAATGAACTTGTGCGCCTGGGAATGCCCGATGGCGATGGATACAGCCTGAAGACGTTTACGAAATACTATAAGAGATAAACGTTTCACACTAGGTCGCATTATCAGTATTAGCATCAGAATCTATCCGGTTCTGGTGCTTTTTTTATGCCCTCAACGGAGCAAAACGGAGAATAATCGGGAAATGCAGAGAATGTTGGAGAATGTTGGAGAAGGCCTTTCATAAAGCCATCCTTCATTCAGAAAAAGTGCCTACTTTTGCATCGTCGATAAGACAAAGCGATCTTCTACATGTTGCTACACAAACCCGTACGGAACGGCCGCACGGATATTTTTAAATCTTTAGTTATTAACAATTTAAACACACATTTTATTATTATGAAAACATTAGTTATTACACACACAACAACCAACAACACAGAGAAGCAGATGATGACTTCGCTAGAGATTGCAGAGGTTACTGGTAAGCAGCACAAGAATGTGATGCAGGCCATCCGAAAGATGGAGCCAGCGTGGGAGAAAGTACATGGGCTGAAATTTCAGCTGATGTTCCGAGAGGTTGAAATCGGCCATGGTGCTGTGCGCCAAGATCCCTGCTACTTGCTCACTAAGACTGAGAGCCTTTACATCGCCACTAAGTTTAATGACGAGGCGCGAGCCAAGCTGGTGCTGCGTTGGGAGTTCTTGGAGCGCGAACGACTGGCTAAGCAGCCACAGCAGTTGGCACTGCCCAGTCCGAAGGAGATCCTGGCAATGGCAGACGACATCATCGGCAAGGGACTGCGAATGCTGAACGAGCCAGCCGAGGACACTCTGACCGCTACCCAGGTGGCCAAGACGTTCAACATGACCGTACGCGAGTTCAACGCAAAATTGTGCGAAAAGGGTATACAGTACCGAGCACACGGACGTTGGTACCTGAGCGACGATCTGCAAGGCCGAGGCTACACCGCCGAGCGCACGATTCCGACCTATAGTCTGAAGGGCAAAAAGAAGATCAAGGTCTATATGACGTGGACGATGGCTGGCCTGCGATTCCTCAATTCTAGACTTGGTTACCCCAACTTTTGATTAATCTTCCCCTCTCTCCCTGTCATGTCGAGCGTAGTCGAGACATCTCATGAGATCTCTCCATGCGCTACGCTTAGTCGAGATGACAAACGGTGCGTTGGTGCGCTCGAGATGACAAACGGGGGAGGGACGGTAAAAACTTAATCTAAATAACACTATGAAAGTAACAGACACACTATTGGAGAAGTTGATGGAGATGGAGGGATGCCGACTGGTGGCTTATCGCGATGCGGCCGGCATACCCACCATCGGGTATGGACACACAGCCGGCGTACGCATGGGCGACCGGATATCGGCAACACAGGCGCGCCAGTGGTTGCGGCAGGACGCCGAGGAGGTGATGCGACAGGTGCGCACGCTGCACGTGGCACGCACCGAGGCACAGATGGAGGCGCTCACGTCGTTTGCATTCAACATGGGCTTCGGTCGACTGTCGCGCTCCACGCTGCTGAAGGTCATCAGGCAGGGCGGTTCGCGAGCGGCCATCCAGCGCGAGTTTAAACGTTGGGTATATGCTGGCGACCGCAAGTTGCCCGGCCTAGTGCTCCGCCGCGAATGGGAAGCTGAGCGATTCTTCGCTCCTAGTTACCCAACCGATGACGAAATAATCGACAGAGTCTGATACATTAAACATTATCCTCCCTCATGTCATCTCGACTAAGCGAGGCCTTCCCCTACCCAATGTCATCTCGACTAAGCGTAGCGCATGGAGAGATCTCACGATCTCCTTTAGGAGATTCCTCGACTACGCTCGGAATGACAATGGGTGGTGGGGCGCTCGAGATGACAATGGGTGGTGTGGGGCGCTCGAGATGACAAATGGGGGAGGGTAGAAACAAACAAAACTATGAGCACACATTTTATATTTATGAAGGACGGGGTGAAAATGATGCGGCCCGTCCACACTAGAGAGGAGTATCTGGCGCTGCGCAATGGTGGCAGCCAGGTGGATTACATGAGGCGCATCCGCGCAGGCGAGGAGCGACTGAAATCGGAACTGGTGCAGATGAACTACTCGTGTCTGCCCAACGACGACGGCACGCTGAAGGGTAGCAAGCGCATGAGCACCACCGTGGGGATGGATATCGACCACCTTTCGCCCGAGGAGATGCCTGCTGTGCGCGACCGAATCCTGGCCAAGAAGGAAGAGTTGGGGCTCGGAATGCTGGAAGAGAGCGCCCGTGGCTGTGGCTATCATCTGGCATTCGCCCGCCGCCCAGAACTCGACCAAGAGGGCAACTTAAAGTGGGCCAGCGACCTGCTCGGAGTCGCTTTCGACAAGCAGGCCAAGGATATCACCCGAGTGTTCTTCACCACATCCGCCGACCAGCTGATCTACCTGGATGATGCGATCTTTGAGATTGAAAAGGCGCCAGCCCTGTCAAGAGATGTCTCGACTTCGCTCGACATGACTACAACCGCATTGTCATCTCGACTAAGCGAAGCGCATTCTGCCAGGGGACAGGTTCCTGGCAGAAACAATGAAGCGCTAATGGCTGCCAGGAACCTGTCCCCTGGCAGAAGCTACAACGGCACGCCTTACGAGGAGATTGTCGCCAAGTACTGGGAGATGTTTAATAGCGGCAAGGCGCCTACCGAGGGGGACCGCAATGCGCTAACCTTCGAACTGGCTGTAACCATCCGTAGTATCTGCGGCTACCAGCTGGAGCAGATGATGCAGGTGGTGCCCAACTACTGGGTAAAACCCGATGGCACTTGCACCGAGGCCGATATGGCCGAGTATCGCCAGACGCTGGAGAACGCGCTGAAAGAGCCGCGCAAGGGTATGTCGTACAGACTAAAGCAGGTGTTGCAGGCGCTGAAATCGCAAGCAGGCGTAAAGGCTTGTGGCGGCACTATGACCACACCGCCACCGATGCCTAAGAAGCTGCCGCCGCTGATAAAGCTGCTGACCAAGAATGTGCCCTGGTACTATAAACCCGCCGTGGCCAGTGCCGTGTTCCCCGCGCTGGGCGCGCACCTGCACGGAGTGAAGTTCCGCTACTGGGACAACGTGGAGCACGAGGCTACGTTTATGAATCTGCTGGTGGGTCGACAGAGTATCGGTAAGGGCTCGATAAAAAAGCCCATCGACTACATAATGGAGGACATAAAGCAGCGCGATCAGCCCAATCGCGAGCGCGAGGCCGAGTGGAAACGCAAAAATCCCGCCGGCAAACAGAAGAAGGATCCGCGCCCGGCTGACATCTGCATACAGATGCTGATAGACAACTTGACCGACGCCGTGTTCAACCAGCGCATAGTGGATGCACAAAATAACGGACAGCGATATATCTTTACAATTGTTGACGAGATTGAAGCGCTGAAGAAGGTGACGTCGAAGAACTCGGTCGACGAGGTGGGCTTGCTCATCCGCAAGGCCTTCGACAACTCGCTGGCCGGTCAGGAGCGCGTGGGTGCCGACTCTGTATCAGGTATCGCACCACTGCGCTGGAACTTCAACGCCAGCACCACGCCGCCCAACGCGCGCAAGTTCTTCTATAAGATGGTGAACGACGGTACCGTGGGCCGACTGGATGTGGCAACCATCATTCGCAGTGACGACGATGATGACGACGATCCACCCATTCAGGGCATCTACGACGAGCAGTTTGCTGCCGAACTAAAACCTTACATCGACCGTCTGGAGGCTGCCAGCGGACTGATCGAATGCCCGCAGGCCAAGAAGCTGTCGCTCGACATCCGACTGGAGAACAAGGAGGCTGCCCGCCTGTTTGAGAGCGAGGCCTATCGAGTGCTGTCGTATCGTGCCAACGTCATCTCGTGGCTGAAAGGCATGCTGCTCTACGTGGCCCACGGCTACCGCTGGGACAAGACCATCGCCGACTTTGTGCGCTGGAGCGAGCAGTATAATCTGTGGTGCAAGATGCTGTACTTCGGTGCGCAATTGGAGAAGGAACTGCGCGAGGAGGTAGAGATACAGCGCCGCTCAGGACCACAGAACCTGTTGCGCCTGTTGCCCGACGAGTTTACTCGCGAGGAGTATATGCTGATGCGCCAGCAGCAGGGCAGGGCGGGCGACGGCGACAGTGCTCTGCGCCAATGGCAGACGCGAAAACACATCGTGTACGACGAGGTGAGTCGGCGATATTGTAAAACCGAGGAGTTTAAACAGAAATACGCCAACCTATGATACAGGTAGAAAATTCTCAACAAAGCTTTGTGCAGCTCTGGCTACTGCTGGAGCGCACAAGGCGCCTGCTGGGCTGTCAGTGCAAGCGCTACTGCATACGCAACGTGCTGAAAGCATGGTTCGGTCCAGCGGCCAATGATAACATGATATGGGAGGTGTGCCACCAGTGCGACCAGGAGGGCTGGAACGAGTTGCAAAAGCCGAGTCTCTATCCCCGTCAGCATCGCGAACTGCTGCGTGCCATCGTAGCCGTGCGCACAGGCATCAGCTATTACAAGATAGACCTGAAGGCCCTCGACAGCGCCTACAGCGTAGCCTTCCCCCACAGCACCCCGCTGAACATTAACAAGAAGAAACGCTGAAAAATACAGTGTGACAGTGTGACAATTAAAAAACAAAGGAATAAGAAAATGAGTTTACCAAGAGGAATTAGAAACAATAATCCACTGAACATCCGCAGAAGCAAGGATAAGTGGAAGGGCATGAAGGCCCAGCAGAGTGATGCGCAGTTTGTGCAGTTTGAATCGATGGAGTGGGGATGGCGTGCAGCCTTCTGGCTGCTAACCCGCACCTACTATCACAAGTATCGGCTCTTTACTATTCGGACCATCGTGCAGAAGTGGGCGCCAACCATCGAGAACAACACCAAGGCGTACATCAATAATGTGAGCCGCCTTACCGGCATCAACCCCGATGAACCCATCGGCATCCCATCGGAACAGCCCTCGCGCTGGATAGCCCTCGGCATTGCCATGGCCATCCAAGAAACCGGCACTGAGTCACTTGACTACTTCGCCATGCTACGAGGCTGGGCTCTCTGCCGCCAAGACGCGCAATCAGGCATGTCGTAATGAGACAAAGGAGCATCCGAACCACTCGGGTGCCCCTTTTTTTCTGTTTGATGCCAATAATCACAAAATTTTCGGATGAAATAGTGATATTATTCCGGAAAATGTGTATATTTGCACCATAATATAATTGATACTATTACCTACGAGCAGTTCGTGGCTGATATTCGTATCTATTATTCTGTGATGAAGAATATGTCACGGGACTGTCCCCTGGCATGATATTAATATATGTAGCGTTATGAGAAAGAATAACTTTGTGATGACGATTGCCACGCTGATTGTTGGCTGTGTAATGTTGATAGGGTGTACCGGTAATGACGACGTGCCCGCTGGCTTCGATCGACAGATGACGGATTGCACCATAATCTTCTACGGAGCAGGAGGCAAAAATCTGGATGCTGATATATACGAGAACCTGCGACAGCTATACCGCGGAATTGCAGACCATAACAACGTAGAGGCTGTGGTGTTCTTTAAGAACTCAAGCAATATTGAAGACAGCATAAAAAACATACTTGACGATCAGGGATTCGACTTCCATAAGGCCACGACATACAGATTCTGTGTTGATCGCAGTCTGGACGACAACGTGCAGATGCAGTTCACCGACGAAAATATCTTTGGCGGCGACAGCGGTAATATCAATATCACCATAGTCGACACGATGGCACACTACATCAGCTATGCTGCTGCCATGCGTCCAGCAAGGCACTACGTATTTGTGTTGGCGGACCACGGACACGGTTATGCTCCGCAGGACGAACGCCCCGAAATACTGCAGGCGTTCAGCCGAGGGCTAATGGCCGACGACGGTAACAACATGCAATGTTGCACGGAGCGCGGCATACGCACAGCCATTGAACGTTCGGGGGTTGACATCGATGCAGTGTATATAGATGCATGCGAGATGAACACTGTCGAGACAATATACGAACTAAGTGGAGTGACCAAGTACATAGTTAGTGGCACCTATTTCACGCCAAGTGTGGGTGGCGATTACACAAGTCTGGTTGAACGACTGGCTACTTGCCCCGACTACGGACTGGCGATGGCAGGGTATTGCGACGACGTGGCCGATTGGTGGAAGCGTTGCGAAGAGACTAGTATCACCCCAGAAGACTACATAGCAAGCGACATCACTGTAGTAGATACCCAAAAGTTGCTAATGGCAGCCCCGGCACTAAAACGTTTTATCGACCAACTTACGCTGGACTACACCGATTCACAGTTGGCTAGCCAGATTGACGCCGTGACCGCCCGAGCCAAAGCCAATGATAACTATGGCTCACTGTACGATCTCTGTGCCTATTTCGACAGTCTGATGGTAGGCGTGTCGTCAGTAGCGCTGGCCGATGCAGCCCGCGAAGCAAGAGACCTGATGATGCAGTGCAAACTGAATTCGCGCGGCACAGTGACTACCGAGCAGAATGGACTGCCGTCGTTTAATTTCCTGCTGGGCGCCAATGGCTCATGGATAGATATTAAATACAATGACGATGGAGGACTGAAGGCGATAGAACAATTCTATTGGGACGGAACCAAGACAACCACCAATTACAACACCGACGGTACGGTGCTGGATACGAAAGACAGCACCTGGGGCAATACGGGCGACGAGACTTATGGCAAACTGATTTTCGAAACCCTGACCGGATGGAGCCGTTGGCTGAAACAAAACCGCCTGCTGCCCAGTCCAAATGTTTAAATTACTAACCTAAATACAATAAGAACATGAAAAAGAACTTTCGATGGATGATGGCCGCCATCATGGTTTGCGGCGCTAGTGTATTCGCATCGTGTGGTAATGAGGATGCACCGGTATCGGGTGGTGATGAACCGGTGATCGAGAATCTGGCCGAGAAGGTTATCGGCAAGTGGATAGTTGCTGAAAAAGATGGCGAGCCGGCACTCACCAATCAGAAACTTATAATTGATTTCGAGTCGGCCGCCAAGACGCGCAATCAGGTAATTTGTAACGTTAAAGGAGCATCCGAACCACTCGGGTGCCCCTTTTTTTCTGTTTGATGCCAATAATCACAAAATTTTCGGATGAAATAGTGATATTATTCCGGAAAATGTGTATATATAATGATTGATTATTTATTTGATTAATTATTCTATTTCATTACTCAAATCCGATATAAGCATCCAGGTGTTATCTTCTACGAATGATACCAGATTGGGGAATGTGCTCTCGGGTGTGGCATTCTCTACGCCGTCGATGGTCACGCTGCCGCGTGTGCCGTCAACGCCCGCTCCGATATAATCGGCCAGCTCCGAACCGCGAATGGCAATGAGCTTCCTAATGCCCGACGTGATGATGATGGGGATGGCATAAGGGTTCTCAGGAGCCGATCCGATGGCAGGACCGTCTTCTCCACCCGTAGCCACGATGATGCCGCCAGTAATGGTGATGCTTTCGCATTTTGACCTGTTTCCATAGAATGTGCCGATGCCGGGGCCATAATCGTCGCAGGTGGCATTTACATATCCACCCTCGATGGTGATAGCCTTACACGTGCCAAAATGGCCCGCACCGATACCAGGGCCGCAATTGATACCGTTGGCGAAAACATTGGCCTCTTCGCCGATAGTGATATTGCCGCAAGTGCCAAAAGTGCCTGCACCAATAGCTGCCGAATTGCTACCGCCGGAGACTTTGATCCTTGCCGAACCACCAATGGTGATGTCGCCACAATCCGAGAGATCGGGGTAGACACCCGAGCCCGAGCCAATGGCAGCTGCACCTTTGGGGGCTGAAATGTAGATTTCGGCCGTGCCGCCAATGGTGATATCGCCGCAGTCGCTGGAACAACTGGCACCAATACCGGCTGATCTATCGCCACCTTCGGCATAGATCTCACCGCCTAGAAATACCAGATTGCCACAATTAGCACCACCTCTGACGCTGCCAATGGCAGCCGACAGGCAGCTTAAATAACCATTGGAACGGGCATTCAGAATGCCATCGCCCTGGAAGGTGAGTGTGTGGCCCTCGGGCACGAAGATGGCGGGATAGAAAGTATGGAAGCCACTGATGCTGTTGGTGCCGCAAATTGTGATGGTGGCATCGCCCAGACAGGTAATACCAGCGAAATCCTTTCCATCATACATTAACAACTCGTCGTTGATGTAGGCATCGGCGATAGTGATGCTGGCACCGTCGGCAACAGTGATTTGTACTGCTTCGGCCAGCTTGCCAGTCAGTATGTCGCCATCATGGGCAGTGTAGTCTGCTGTCAGAGTGGCCAGATCAACTGTCTTTGCTGCAGGTGTCCTTTCCCAGTCCATGACTTGCTGGAAGGTGGAGCCGTCTGCGTTTTGGCGCAGGGCTATCCACTGCATCTTGCCATCTTCCAGACTGTTAATCTCCCACCACTCGCGCAACTCGTCTTTATCAGCGTTCTTCCAGCGGGTAGCCAGGAAGTTTCCGTCAACAAAGTAGTTCTGGAAATCGCGGGTTGTGATTTCTTCCCATTCGCCGGCTGTGTTCTTTTGGTAGTATTTGTAGGTACCGTCAGCTAGGAACTCCAGACGTGCATTGGCATCGTTGAAGGTCTCGCCACCTGTCAACCCCGTGCACTCCCATGCGCCGAGGACGGCCTGGCTGTAGTCGTGGTTGACCTTTGTGAAGCGAGTAACAAAACTCGCGGAAAGAGTCACTTCGCCATCAACCGTTATGGTCACCTTTTGATTAGCGTTGAACTCCGTATCAGTAATGCCGGTGATGGTAAACTCTTCCACTCCTGTTTCATTCTCGTCGGGGTGATTGGTGAGTGTCACTTTATTGTCGCTAATGATAACATCGGATTCTATCAGATCCAACCAATATGAATCTTTCCCCTTAGGACTGAACGATGCGCTACTATAAGCCTTGTTGGCTGAGGCGAAGGTGTAAACGGTTTTTCTGTTAGTCAACGCGGGCTTACCGTCTAAGTCGGAGATAATCCACTTGCCGATAAGCTTCTCACCGACGTTGTCCAATGGAACAATTGGGTTGTCATCATTGTCGCACGATGTCAACATGTTCAAGCCGCAGATGAGGGCAGCGGCAAAAGCCCATGACAATACCTTTTTCATAATGATTGAGTTTTTATTTGATTAATAATACTATTTTGCTATTTAATTCGATAATCTATTTATACTTCGGCGAAAGCGTCCAGACGCTTCCTCTTACAGATGATTCCAGATTGGGGAATGTGCTCTCGGGGGTGGCATTCTCTACGCCGTCGATGGTCACGCTGCAGGGGCTGCTGTCAGCGCCTGCGCCGATATAATCGGCCCAAATCGAACCTTGTTTGGCAATGATCTGGTCTATGCCCGACGTGATAGTGATTGGTATGGCATAAGGGTTCTCAGGACCCGATCCGATGGCGGGAGCGTTGAATCCACCCGTAGCATAGATGTAGCCGCCTGTAATGGTGATGCTTTCGCATTTTGAGAAATTACCACCATATGTGCCGATGCCTGAGCCGTCATCGCCGCCGACGCCTCTGACTAATCCACCCGTAGTCCCGATGGTAATAGCCTTACACGAAGCATAATTGCCCGCACCGATCCCTGTGCCAAATATGCCGCTGGCGCCGAGAACATCTACCTCTCCGACAATGGTGATATTACCGCAATTTCCATAATATCCTGCACCAATAGCTGCCGAATTGCTACTGCCGAAGCCGCCGACCGCTGCCTTGCCCCCAATGGTGATGTCGCCACAGTCGCTGTTGTAACTGGATCCAACAGCGGCAGAATTCTCGCCAGCAGTTGCAAAGATTATACCGCCCAGAAATACCAGATTGCCACATTTCTCGCCATTGGCTACGCTACCGATGGCTGCACACATGGAGGAACCACATCCATTGGCTATAAGGATGCCTTCGCCTTGAAAGGTGAGCGTGTGGCCGTCGGGTACGAAGAAGGCGGGATAGAATTCATGGAAACCACTGATTTCGCTGGTGTCGCTAAGTGTGATGGTGGCATCGCCTAAGCAGGTGATAGCTGCGTATTTAAATTCGGAATACGCTGTCCCTTCTTCGTTGATGTAGGCACTGTCGATAGTGATGCTGGCACCGTCGACAATAGTGATTTTTACAGGGTTGGTCAGTTTGCCAGTCAGCGTGTCGCCATCATGGGCAGTATAGTCTGCTGTCAGCGTGGCCAGATCAACCGTCTTACCCGGAAGATTTTCGATATGGTTCACTCCGTTGTCGATGTTGTCCATCGTGCACGCTGTGAAAACAATCATGCCGCAGATGAGGAGGACGGCTAGCATTGATTGACATTTTCTTTTAATCATAGTGATAGTTTTTTTTGTGGGGGTATACATTATTTATTATTATAAGATTTCAGTTCTTCGTTTAGTGCGGCGTTCTCGTTGTGCAGCTTGGTTAGCTCGTCTTTTAGTATCAGGTTCTCGCGGATAAAGGCCGAGAAGTTTATAAGCAGCTCCTTGTTGCGCCAGTGATAGAAGAAGAGCATGATGACAAGTGCCAGAATGACCATTGCCACGATGCAAGAGATGATGATCGAAATGATAGCTATTGTATCCATAATCGTCGTACAGTTTTGATTTCGGTGGCAAATGTACGACAAGTTTGCGGAACGCTTGTCAGCATTCCGCAATACTTTGTAAGGATTCCGCAAAACCTTGTAAAACCTTATATTTTAGCAGCCTTACGATACTCTGAAGGCGTCATCTTATAGCGATTACGGAACTGCTCGTTGAAGGTAGTTCGGTTGGCAAATCCGCTCAGTTCGGCTATGAGCGAGATAGAATCGTTGGTATCCGTAAGCAGTCGGGCGGCATGGTCCACTCGGTAGCTGTTGATAAAAGCATTGGTGCTAAGATTGTCG
>JAEEGK010007067.1_pt1 | contig 26829 bp, 31 predicted proteins | sample 8958771 | NCBI WGS metagenome assembly JAEEGK01 (sample SAMN16246547, study PRJNA631951) | gut metagenome | biome: gut microbiome; feature: rumen; material: SC-attached | host: Bos | place: Iran: Karaj | collected 2018-10 | reverse complement strand
CCTGAATTTTTATTTTATAAAGTAAAAACCTCTATTTTTGATTTTGGTGCAGCAAATACACTTGCTGCCAGTGAAATATATGAGTTATTTTTTATATCGTTATTTCATTTCCTGTGTTATAATATATTACTGCTACTTTTAATTATATGGAGCAAGAATTATGAAGGATTATATAGATGAAAGAAAGAAAGAAAGCCTTTCTTTCTAAAATTAATCTAAAAAAATACTTTACTAAGCATAATATTTTCTCTGCTTTCTGTTATATTCTTTTTGCGGCTTTGTATGCAGCTACTGAATATGCATCCCGCACAGTTTCTGTTTCCAGTGCAATGTTTACGATTATGAATCACAAGCTGCCGGTTGCTTCTCTTGCAGCGGCAACAACTTCGTTGTCTACAATTATTCTAATCTGCTGGGTACTTTATTTCCACAAAATAGGTTTTTATACTTCTATACTTATTCTTGTGCGCAGAAGCTGGCGGCTTATTAATGGCTTACTGCATTTTAATTTTACCAGTTTTCCAGGTCTTTTTCTTACTGTCGTTGCATTTATTGCCGTTGTTCTGGTTTATGTTCAGAATGAAAAAATCAGAAAGTTTCAGCTGAAATACAATGAGGACCTGAAGGATTTTACAAAAGAAATTATAGGAGCTTTTGCTGTCTGTATTGACGGTAAGGATCCTTATACTAATGGTCACTCACGGCGTGTAGCATATTATACTAAATGGCTTTCACAAAAGCTTGGAGAACCTAAAGAAACTGTTGACCAATTTTATAATATTGCTCTCCTGCATGATATTGGTAAGATAGGCATTCCTGAAAGCATTCTTACAAAGCCTGGAAAGCTTACTGAAGAAGAATTTAATTTAATGAAAAGCCATCCAACCCGTGGTTACGAAATCTTAAAGAATGTTAGTATTCAGGAAGATATTGCTGAGGGTGCGCATTATCATCATGAGCGTTTTGATGGTAAAGGATATCCTGACGGAATTGCAGGCCATGATATTCCATGGGTTGCACGCATTATTGCTGTTGCAGATGCTTTTGATGCTATGAGTACAAACCGTCCCTACCGAACCAAGCTTCCTATGGCTAAAATTGTTGAAGAAATGAAAAACAATTCCGGTACACAATTTGATCCGACTGTGGTTAAGGCTTTTCTTGATCTTTATAATGAAGGTGCTTTTTCTGCTTTGGAGTAAAACTTATGGAATCAAGAGAGAATCCTTTATTTGGACGTAAAATCTTTTTTATATGCCCGTCCTATGCTATTGAAAAACATCTGATAGAAAAACTCCGGGAGAATGAATATGAAGTTTTTGTGCTAAAAGAATACCGTAAAGCCAAAAGCCTTCTTTCTCATTTTCCAGACTCGATGTGTTTTATAAATATTGATTCTGAGTTTTCATATTCTGCATGGTACAATTATATGAAGAGTTTTCAGAGCTCTGAAATATTAAAAAGCATTTATCTTGGAATACTTACTGAATCTGCCTCAATGGAAGATAAAGATAAGTTTATGATGAATATTCCGCTTCCAGGCGGTTTTAATCGCTTTGATAAGAGTGAAAAATTTATTAATAATTTTATTGCTATTCTTGATTTGAACGGGGCAAAGGGGCGTCGTAAATATCTTCGTTTTGATACAAGAGGGATAAAAGATGTAAGCGGTTACATTGCTGCTGAAGGTAAGCTTTATTCAGTAGACATTAAAGATATTTCAAGTGCAGGACTTGCTATTACCTTTAAGAGGGAGCTTACTGTTCTTTTTCAAAAAAATACTTTGATTAGAAATCTCAGCCTCACTGTTGGCCGTAAATCTATGGTTTGTTCCTGCATTGTCTTTAATACTCAGGTTAATGCAGATGGAACTGCCATGTCTGTTCTTATGCTGACAAATGAAAATCCTGAAGAATCAAAAAATTATATCAGAAATTATATTTTTGAAAAATTAAACAGCAGTATGGATGAAGCTATAAATACTGCTGAAAGAGATACTGCTTCTTATTCTCAGAGCGATGAATATTCAAAAATTGTTGTTGTACACGACAGCAGTTATGATGAACTTACTCCTCTTGAAGAAGCCGAAGATTTATCTGTTGCCTCTGCCTATACCGGCAATTTTGATGATGATATTTTGTAATCTGGAGGTTTATTTTTATGAAGAAATTTAAATTCAGCAAGAAGGAATTGGAACTCATAGAAAACAGTTGCGTACCTTCAGCTGTATATCAGTTTGTAGATAATAAAGTATTTACTCTGGCTATTTCAAAAGGCTTATTAGAACTCTTTGGTCTTGAAGGCAATGTAAAAGACTATTACGAAATTCTTGATAAAGACCGCTACCGCGAATGCCATCCCGATGACATAGCTATGCTCCAAAATGCCGCCGTAGCATTTGCAACAAAAGAGCAGCCATATAATGTAGTGTATCGTACAAAAATCAAAGATGGATATAAAATTATACATGCCTACGGAAAACACATATACAAGGGAAATAACAGGCTTGCAGTTATCTGGTATACAGACGAGGGAATTTTTAAGGAAAATTCAGTCGTAAATAAAGACTTACTGAATGCGGCCTATTCAAACTTTTTAACCGTAACCGATTCAGAAAATGTAATAAATTATGACTATCTTACAGGCTTCCCCACCATCGCATATTTTTTCTATCTTGCAGATACAACCTTTTTTACAAAAACAGAAAAACTGGGAAAAACTCCAGTCATGCTCTTTTTAGATTTAAATGGAATGAGATATTTCAATGCAAGATTCGGCTTTGCAGAGGGCGATAATCTCATAAGAGCTTTTTCCAGACTTTTAATAGAAACTTTCACAAATAACAATTGCTGTCGTTTTGGGATGGATCGTTTTTGTGTTGTTACAGATGACAACCGGCTGGAAGAACGCCTTTGGGACTTCTTTTCAAAATTGGAAAACATTAATGATGGAAAAACACTTACGGCAAGAGTTGGAATCTATTCAACCAAGGTAGAAAAATGCAGCGCAAATAAAGCCTGCGACAGAGCAAAGCTCGCCTGCGATTCAAGCAAAAATTATCCAATATCACACTTTACCTATTTTGATAAATCAATGCTTGCAGTTTACGAAAACCGCCAGTATATAATAGACAATATCGACCGTGCAATAAATGAAAACTGGATTTCAGTTTACTACCAGCCCATCATCAGAGCTGCAAATGATAAGGTATGTGACGAAGAAGCTCTTTCACGTTGGATAGATCCCCAGAAAGGTTTTATGAATCCAGCAGAGTTTATTCCCATACTCGAAGAAAGTAATCTGATATACAAGCTTGATTTATATGTAATCGAACAGGTTCTTGTAAAAATGAAGCAGCAAAAAGAAAAAGGACTTTACATAGTACCAATATCAGTAAACCTGTCACGTTCCGACTTTTCTACCTGCGACATAGTAGAAGAAATTCAAAAACGGGTTAAGGCCAGCGATATACCCCCAGAAAAATTAACAATCGAAATTACCGAAAGTATAATAGGAAAAGATTACGATTACATGAAATCGCAAATAAAACGCTTTCAGGATTCAGGCTTTAAGGTATGGATAGATGATTTTGGTTCAGGCTATTCTTCATTAGATGTTCTGCATGACATCCCATTTAATCTCATAAAATTCGACATGAAATTCATGCAGCAGTTTTATAAAAATGAAAAAAGTAAAATTATACTTGCAGGACTCATGAAAACCGCAATGAATCTTGGAATAGAAACAATCTGCGAAGGAGTAGAAACAGAACATCAGGTCAATTTCCTTAAGGAAATTGGCTGCACCAAGCTCCAGGGCTATTATTACTGCCAGCCATTACCAGTCGAAAAAATATTTGAAAGATACGATAAAGGCATTCAAATAGGTTTTGAAAACCCAGACGAGTCTGAATACTTTGCTTCACTCGGCAAAATCAATTTATACGACCTTTCCAGTGTTACAAACACAGGCTCACAGATATTCCAGAATACCTTTAATACACTCCCAATGGCTATCTTCGAAATAAAAGACCAGTCACTACACATTGTCAGAGGTAACAACACTTACCGCGAATTCTTAAAAAAATATTTTGATGTAATTCAGCCAAATACAAAGTATGCCTTCAAATCAAAATTCAAAACTGAAGATTCCTTATTCCTCAAAACAACAGAGATAATAAAAGAAAACTCAAATCCCATAATCATAGACGAAGACATCAAAGACGGTATCAACGTTCACATATATATGCGTCGCATTGCAATTAATCCGGTAACTGGCGTAGTAGCCTTTGTTATAATAATTCTTGGGGTAAATAAAAGGCCTTAGCCTCTCCATTCGTTCCTTATCACAAGCCCCAGCCAGACCCGTTGCCCGTTAGTAGCCATTCTCTTAAATCCTTTTTCCTGCATCCTGATAGCAAGACTTTTCTGGCACATGGCACGTTCATTATTTTTCGCACACCATTTCAAATAAGTCTCATACAAAAGCTTAGTATGAAGCCGCCATTTAAGAGTAGCATCAATTTCAAGACAGTCAGTAATAAAGGTTCCAACGCTATCCATATCAAAGCGGTATTCCTCATTTGCGTTTTTAATTGCATCCGGTTCATCTTTAAGACCTTCCTTTTTCCACATCTTAAAACCTTGAATCAACCAGTTTAAAATGCCGGAATTTTCCGCAAGAAGCTTTTTTCCCAAATCGCCATCGCGTTGCTGAGGAGGAATAGTCACCGTAAAAGGAATCATCTTTATACGTCGCCAGATACCGTTATCAGCTCCACGGATTTTTGGTTTATGATTAGTTGCCATAAAAATCTTAAAAGTTGGAGCAAAAGAGAAAAATTCACCATAAAGAAATCTCGCTGTAATCATATCACCGCCGGTAATCTGCTTAATCAAACTTTCGCTGATTGCTTTTCCTTGTTCAATCTCAGTTGTAGTAACAAGCCTCATTCCTTTTAGACGTGCCAGGTCGTTGCTCTGTTCAGAAGTCTTTTTCATAAAAGTTTCAGTCGCAGTACTGCAGGCATAATCGCCGAACAGCGTCTGCAGTGTATTCAAGAAAGTTGATTTCCCGTTTGCACCTGTTCCCCACAATATAAAAATACATTGTTCTTTTACATCGCCACATAATGCGTACCCCATTGCTTTCTGAACAAAATGAATCAGTCCTAAATCATTATCAAAAATCTGCATCAAAAACTTATCCCAGGTCGGACACTGTGCGTCATCCTTATAAATAAATACGCTCTTTTTAGTACTCAGATTCTTAGGATTAGGAGGAAGTCCTTTTCCGTTTTTTAAATCCAATGTGAGCTTTTCAGTATTAAAAAGATAATTGTCAGTATCTAAATCACTGTCACGAACCTTAATTCCTTTTGACATTTTCAATAAACCAATCAAAGACTGAATCCGGCGGAAGCTTTCACTTTTAATCAGATGCTTTTCGAAAGCTCTCTGCAGTTCCAGGTCTGTAATGAAACGCAATCCCCGGTACATCTGATGCACAAACTCAACGCATTCTTCTTCAACATAGCCGTCGTTATCAACTTCCCAACAGGTGCCATTCCAAACGAGAAACTTATTATATTTCACACAGAAGCGAATCTTTTCCCCAAAGGCCTTAAGAAAATAATCTCGGTTAGTAATGTCTGTAAACTGCATTTCGCCCTTTACAAACTTATTAGCGCGAAGATCACGGCTAAGTTCTTCAATGGCTCGTCTAACATCTTTAGTCATCGGCGGTGTATCAGTTTTCTTCTTAGTCATCAATCATTCCTTTCTCTTTGAGTAAGAGATAGTAAGCTTTGAATCTCAATTGCAAAAGCTCAAAAGGATTCACTATATCATTTATGTCATACTTTTCATCAATCAAAGGTTTATTTTCATAAAGCGTAATAAGCGCATGAGGAAACTTCTCATAACTTTCCATCGACCAGTAAGCACAAAACTTATCAGCCTCAATACATGGCTTCAAGTTTGCAACCTTACCAGCATTATGATAAATATCAACATCATCTTTTACATCTTCCACAAACTGCTTAGCCTCACGCCAGAGTTCTACAGGAATGTAATCATCAATCTGTCTCATAGGCTTCCAGGTTCAAATACAAAAAATCTGACAGGACGACCACAAGCAGTCCTGTCATCATCAAAACGAACTTCCGGCCAAAGCGTCCACCAGCCAGAAACATCAAAATCCGTCTCTTCCTGAATATCAAAAAATATCAGCCCAGCTTCAATATCTTTTACAACAGCCGGAAAATTCCTAAGTGTATCATTCGGCTTTTTTGCTATGACATTAACTTCTTCATAGCCGCTAAGGTCACATTTAGTATCAATCTGAACTCTGAGTTTTGTCTTACCTTTGTATATACGTTTCATATACGGCACTCCATTGTTATTTCCAAATCAATAGGACAAAAGAAAGTCACCACATTATTTGCTTCACGGATTTTACCTCGCAGCCAGTCCCAGAAGCTCATCACAGTCTGAACAGCTCTATAGAATATCCTGGAAGTAAAAGGTAAAGCCTCAAAATCAATTTCATCTGAGAAGCTTCTCAAGTTGTCTCCAGAACGAACAACCATTTCTTCATCATCAATAATTGATTCAGGCATTCTCTTGTAATTAGCTTTATGCCTAAAATTATCCAATGCATCACTACTAGAGAATACAGAACGAATAATCAAAAGAAGCTGCTGCAAGGAATCTGAAAACGAAAATCCATCAGACTTTTCAATATTCATTCTGTTAGAACGAAAACTCCTTGCAGTAATTTCTTCCTGGTCCTCATGATGTCTGAAAAAGAAAATCCTTTCATCATATGAATCAAAAAAAATCTTATTGTCACTTTCAGCTCTGAACAAATGATTAGATCTGAAAGCTCCTGCAGAAAGAACTCCATCAGAAGATGCGTTTCTCTTCCAGTCAGATTTTCTTGTCAGTCTAGAACTAAGATTCCATAAACAGGGAATCGCTCTTTTCCAGACAAGTTTTCTGGTGTTTGCAGTTACCGCACCAACATTTCCAAGCACTGTTCTTGTATATGCAACAGATTCAATTTCATTTTCATATTGCATATACAAAGATATTTCATAGTCATTAGAAATATTTCTTTGCTGGCTTATAAATTCAGGTGAACTTACATAAGCAATCTGAGATGCATAATCCCTACGGTGAGCACGAGTCCAGTAAAAATAACTCATGGTTGTATATGGATCTTCAACTTCGCCGTTTGAAGCATATCCGTGTAAATCCGAATAAACACCAAAAACAATTCTTTCATCCTTAACAAGCTTTCTTGTAAGAGTTACATTCAGACTTTTCCAACCGTTAGCTTGTCCGGCAAAAGATGTTTCATAAAAAGAAGCATTAAGACATTGTGTTAGCTGCCAGTTAGAATCAGCCGCGAATACCACAGGAACAACCGGATAATAATTTACTCCATAATTATAATCCCAATACCATTCGGAAGCTGGAGCGTAATAATAGAAGACTATAGTAACTGTTGCTGAATTAGAATTTTTCGGAACAATTGCTCTGCGTGCAAATATATCCTGTTCATCAACAGTTTCTCCTTCCATATCCTCATATTCATCTTCATCCTCATCTATACAGACTTCATACCAGGTAAGAAAATAGTCCGGATTCCTGTTGTTTCCAACAATAGAGTAACTCATATCAAGAACCACTCACAGTAATCTGCCAGTCAATCTGAAGTGAATCTGCAGAAGTAACGTTTACTGCAGGAGTAATCTGAGCATAAGCAAGACACTTAGCAGCAGCTGTATTTCCGTTCATCAAAGCAACTTCGTTAATTCCATTTGCGTTCAAATCACCTGCAGCAAAAGATGTTCTGTACAAAACGACGTTCTGTCCGGAAGAACCAAAAGCGGCTTGTGTCTTTGGATAAGTTGAATCCAGCTTTTTGAAAGAACCTGTTGGAGTATTTACACCAGTATTGTTCTTTGGAGTTGAGCCGGTCCAGCCTGTACCAACTCTCATATAACCATTTGTGGAATCAACCTTATTCTGTGTAGGATTACTAACCAGTAAATCAGCTATCAAACCATCACCCTGATTTGTGATAGTGTTATGATGTTTAAAAATCATGGGACGCTCTTTCTTACGAAGAAGAGAACGCCAGAAGCCATTCTTAAAATATTTCACATTACCATTACAGTCACGAACAGTAACCGTAACCAATCCTCTAACTTTTCCTTTACTGTTTATCATTCAAATCTCCTCGGTGGTTGAGCCTGTCGAAACCACCTTTTTTGTCATTCCCCGGCTTGACCCGACAATCTATCTAACACTTGTAATAAATCCATAAACAAGAGATGTAATAATCACAGCTCCCGAACCACCAATCAAAGCTCCATAAAAGAATTGATTCTTTTTCTTCTGGGCTTCCGCCTTCAACTTTTTATTCTCCGCCTCAAGTGCAAGTTTTGCTGCTTCCATCTGGTCAGCTCTCTCTTTTTCAAAAGCAAGCTCGCCACCAACTTCCAGTAAAGCAGCCTTAACTGCCTCTTGAGCAGTACGTTCAATTTCTTCTTCTGCAATTTGCATAACTTCCTCAATCGTCAGCTCCGGCACATCTGCGTCGGAATCTTTCTTTTCCTTCTGCAATTGCATCGCAGACTGGCCCATAAGATTCTGCAAGCTCACGAGCATCAGCACGCTCAATACGAGCAATCGCTTGGTCCCGTTTAGCCGCAGCCTTCTTATTAATTTCATCAGAACCATCCTCCTTCAATCCATCCCCGTCATGCCGAACTTGTTTCGGCATCTCCTTTACAAAGAGACCCGTGAATATAGCCACAAACACAGCTCCCAACCAAACAAAGATTTTCTTAATCACTTCCCAAAGCTTCTTCATCCGATACCTTCCTTGAAGTTTTAAAATCCTTAAACTTCTGAATCTCTCTACCTGCAATAACAGTAAGAGCCACAGTCAGCCATTCGCCACCGCCAAGAACACCACAACAAAGAAGTACAGTTGCAACAATAAAGATTACAAACTTCACGCTAAGCAGCTTTTCAACCAGTCTCTGAAATCTAAAACTAATCATGCTCCTTTCTCCTGGCTTAAAAGCTCTGCAAACTCTGTGAATTCATAATCAGCCCCAAACAGATCAGAACGTTCATCACTAGCTTTCTGCAGCGCACGTCGGTCTAAACCGCGGACCACAACCGTATAATCCATAGCGTTGTACACCGGCCGCATGTCACTAAGAGAGCGAAGCACCGCATAAGGCTCCACACAATTCAACACGACATCAGTTCCGGCAACTCCAGCCACGTGAGCACATTCGCCCTCATGGTAAAGCCTGTTTCCAAGTTTCCTGTCATAGTTAGAAATAAAGAAAGCAGCCTTTATATCTCCAGCTTCCGGATTCTTCTTTGTAAAAAACTTTCTGTACAAAGCATCTGCCGTAACTCTAATTCCGCACCCAGTTGCAAGAAGAAGAGCAAGACAAACAGACCCCGAACAGTCAGCCTCAAGCAGATTTTCTTTTCCAGAGACATAATGCAAAAACTGCATACGTCCCAGGTAATACTGGTAACGCTGAGCCTCTGTCAAATCTTCAGTAAGTTCCTTTTCAGCTTCCAGCATCAGCCTTATTTTCAAATCACGAATCTTATCGTTCATACACCTCCGTGGTGGTTGAGCCTGTCGAAACCACCTTTATAAACCTTTGACCACCAGAGTAATCACCGTAACCGCCACATTAAAGCAGGAAATAACACAGGCAATCACAGCCATGTTTCTTCCGGCTTTTCCGTTGTCTGCCTTAATGTGTTCTTCAAGTCTGCGGGCCGTAGCACACACATTCGGATTAAACTGACAGGCAGTAGACCTCGTATCAAGGCAGTCCATTCTTTTTTCAACAGCTTTCTTAAATTCTTTCATTTCAGATCTGAATCCAGAAAGCTCAACCTGTAAGCCATTCATAGACTTAACTAACAATTCAATATTCTCTATAACTTCCTCCCGAAGTCTAAACCCGCGTTACCCAGATTTCGCTGGAGAAGGCTTCTTCTTTTTTATATCTGAATGTGAGTTCATCAATTCTCACTTTCTTAAATGCAGAATCTTTTTTAAGTCTGATATCCATAAAAGCCCCAACGCGGGCATGAATCAGAGGAAGATAAGTTGTAAAGTAATAAGCACCTTTGCAGTTAATACATTCCTGCAGCAAATCTTTTGCACGTCGCTGACAGAAAGGTTCATCTTCAAATAAATCATCTGAAAGAAATTTCGATGTCACGTTTTTGACAATCTGACCTTTGACCGCAATCTCGTTATCATCTTTCACAAAAATGCTGTAATTAGTTTCAGAAATAATAGCCCGACCATAAATCGCAGCTTTATAAAGCCCAATCAAATTCCCATTTCTCGAAAGCTGAATAATCGCTCTGTCTTTGTAAGTGGTTGTATCATAGTTTGTGCATGTCATTGCCGGGCTTGACCCGGCAATCTGCATATCACGAACAAACTCTTCTTCCGTAGTCAGCTGGTCCGCATACACAACATTTCTCGTTTTTCCATCTTCATTCTTAGCCGTATAAATAGCCTCATAATCATTGTCAGAAATAATCTTCCTGCTATCATCCGTAAACGGATAATAAGGCCTCATATCCTCGTCATACCAAACCGGTGCATCGCTATAACTCCAGAGCTCCTGGCGTTCAGTCTGAACATAACGAGTGTATTTAAGTCTTATGTTGTTTGCGTACTTGTCGTTATTGTTGAAAAATCTGTAATGAGTAATCTGAGTTTCATCTAAAGTAAAATCACTTTCTTCAGAATATTCATTTTCAACATCATAAGGAGATTCAATAAAAGAGAGAGTCAGATCCTTACCGCATTCCACAACCGCATCGTAAGCTTTTGCCAGTGCACAGAGTTCTTTCCAGGCAGAACCTACAACAATCACATAAGGAATATCAAAAGGAAGAGAGCCACAGTTTATTTCATTTACATTAAGTCCGCCGCGTTTTGCGATGATATGAACAAGTGAGTTTTCAGGATTCGTTCTGTCACAAACAACAGAGTGAACCACAGTCTGCGCATCAGTCCAGTTATGCTGTAGTTTTGTATCATCAAGTTTAGAGCTCAAATCAATTAAGCGTACTTTGGTAGTCTTATCAAGAAATCCGGTTTCCTGACTCTGGAATCCGTTATCATCAACAAAAAGATGAAATCTAAAGAAAGTGTTTTCACGTTTCCCAAAGCAGTACCAGATCTGAACTCCAAGTCCTGTTGTATATTCCGGATTATGCTCAACATCATAAAGACCTTTCAAAAGAAGCTCGCCGCAGTTCATAATGCCGCCGGCCTCTGTGTTGTAACTGGTGATTACGCATTCCAGAATATCTGAATCCGGAAGGTAAACATCGCCGCCAGCAAGTTCAAGCACCACACGAACAAAAGGACGGGCGTCAGTATTGCGGATTTTATTTTCAACTTCAGGCGGTAACTCGTAAAATCTCATAGCACCACCTGTGTATTTTGTTCAGAGTTTCTGATATTAAAAACAATATGACTTTCAACTACAAACTTCTGGTAACACAAAACTGTGTCAGCGCAGTTAATGTCAGTAAGGCTTCCGCTTGGTCTCAAGTCATAAAGATCCAGGCTCACGCCGTCATTCAAATCAATTATGATTGAAAGTTTTTCTATCTTATCGAGGGAAGGATAGAACTTTTCTGTCAGAGGAAAATAAAGAGTAATTTCAAACTTTGTTTTTTCAGTGAAGCTTCCTCTAAGTTCAAAACGGTAAATCAGAGGCAGAGTCTGCAGGTCTGCTATAACAGAATGTCCGTCATAGTAGTAGGTTCTGCAGCTCGGCCATTTCATATCCGGTACATTTAGCGGCCAGTTTTCTGTGTATGAATCATCACTGTCTTTTACATCAAGACGAAAGTAAAAAGGGTTTCCATTTTCTGCTCTAAGTTCAAATGCTTTTGGAAGTACGTTTTTATAAATGAGTTTTTTACAAATTCTGTCTGCATATAAATCAAAAGATTCGTTGTTATTAAAAAGCAAAAGGAACAAAGCCAAAACGCACTGGTATTCAAGGCGTGTTACAAAACAGCCTTCAATCGTTTTTCCAGTAATAACGTTTATCTCTCTGTTCCTTTCACCAATAACGCCAGGCAGAGCAAAGCCTTTCGACGCTTTTCGTACAGTTTCCTCGCTGTAAGGTAGTGGATAATAGTAACAGTCTTTTGCCACAGTCAGTGTGCAGCTCTTTCCCTGAATCATCATAGGGAAATTGTAAGCTCAAACCTTTGTGCAAGAAGGTAAATAATTCTTAACCTTTTCGGTCATAGTCAGTGTGCTGTCTCTACCTTGAATTCTCATAATCCAATTCTAAAGGCAGAGTACGTTTCCTATGGGGTAATTTAGTACCATAAAAGTGTAGTTGAAGGGAGTAATTACCCCATCAGCTACACTTATTTTTTATAATAAGGGGAGTAATTGGTCTAACGAGGGTCTTTTTGGATTTTTACATCCGTAACAAAAACCGTTAACCAACCCCTTATTATAAACATTCGATTAAGCAGGTTGGGACTAGCTCCCGCGTAACCAACTAAACTGAGTAGTAATAAGTGTGGCTGGAACAATTACTATTTTTTAGAAGGAGGAGCTTACCATGATAAGTGTTGGAATTGATGTTTCAAAAGGCAAAAGTACTGTATGTATTCTTAAGCCTTATGGGGAGATTGTTTGCCGTCCTTTCGAGGTTCAGCACACAGAAGATGGATTAGAAGCTATTGATAATCTTTTGAGCAAGCTAGATGGAGAAGTACGAGTAATTATGGAAGCAACTGGAATTTATCACTTGCCAGTACTTACTTTCCTACTTGATAAAGGATATTTTGTGTCAGTAATCAATCCATTTATGATGAAAAAATATGCAAAGGAGCATAGTATTCGAGGAGCCAAAACCGATAGACTTGATTCCATAATGATAGCTGAATATGGAATTGATAAATGGTTTAAACTTCAGAAATTTGAAAGTGATGAGGAGACATACGCAGAACTTAAACTCCTTGGTCGTAGGTACAGATACTACATGGAACTTCATGTTAAGGCACTTCAAGAATTAACGCATATCCTTGATTATGCAATGCCAGGAATCAAAAAAATGTTTAGTAGTCGGGATGAAAAAAATGGAAAAGACAAGCTGTGTGATTTCGTATAGGTGTATTGGCATTTTGATTTAATTACATCTATGAGTTGCAAAGAATTCACAACCGAATACCTTGCCTGGGCAAAAGAAAGAAAATACCACCAAAGCAAATCAAAGGCTGAGTCAGTCTATGAATTAGCTTTAGGTGGTATTCCAACATTGTCTTCCAGCACCCCATCTACCAAAATGTTAGTACAGGAAGCCATATCAGTATTAAGAGCTGTTGATAGCTCTCTGTCTCACATTTTATCACGCATGCAGGAACTTTCAAAGACATTACCTGAATATACTGTTGTTAGAGAAATGGGAGGTGTTGGAGAAGTCCTTGCGCCTAAATTAATTGCTGAAATTGGAGATGTAAGAAGATTACATAACGGGAAGGCATTGGTGGCCTGTGCTGGAATCGATCCACCGCCTTATGAATCTGGGCAATTTGTTGGAAGCAATCGAAGGATAACAAAAAGAGGATCATCAACATTACGTAAAGTTGGATATGAAGTCATGCGTGTATTAAAGAGTCATCCAGCTCCAGAGGATGATGCAGTATACAATTATATTTTGAAAAAAGAGGCAGAGGGAAAAAGTAAAAAAGAAGCGAAAATTGCTGGATTGAATAAATTTCTGCGTATTTACTATGCACGAGTAATGGAAGTATACCAATAAAATAAAGGGTAACTTTGGCTGGCTAAGCATCCAGCCTTTTTGTTGTACAGAAAATTAGGATAAATAAAAAAATGTAAACCTGCTAAAAAGTCATTGACTTTTGTTAGCAGGTTTTTATTGAATTCTTGACAGGAAATGTCTCCTATGATATAACATACTACGTCAGACATACTATGACAGTCGTAGTAAAATAATTGGAATATGTGTTATTGGTAGGAGAAAAAGATGAAAAAGATTATAGGACGTGCTGTAGGTATTATTTTGGCAGGGATTGTCTTGTTTGTTACTATATTTGCTTCTTATCAACATTTAAAAATGCATGGTGAGGCCAAGCAGCTTAGGTCAGAGGGATATGGGAATCTAGTTTCAGTGGGTGACTATTCTCTTAATGTTTATAAGTGTGGAAAAGATAATGGCGACCATAGAATTGTTTGCTTATCAGGTTTTCTTGATGGCGAAGCTTTCCTTAGTTGGAGAGGAATGACAAAAGAAGTTGAAAAGAACAATGAATTGTATTTTATTGATCGAGCTGGATATGGTTTAAGCGAGGATACAAAAAACGATATGACTGTAGAATATGTTGTTGAAGATTATCGCAAGGCTCTTAAGAATGCAGGTGTGCAGGCACCTTACATCCTTATGGGGCATTCTTTAGGTGGCATTTATTCAGCTTATTGGGAAAGTCACTATCCAGATGAGATTGAAGGAGTGGTAATTTGGGATGGCGTACCTATTTATCCAATTGAAAAGGATCAGTATAGTGATTGGGATTTCTTCCCAGATTGGATGCATACAGCAGGAAAATTTGGCCTGATTAGAGCTTTTATTAAAACTGTTTGTAACGAAGATGATGATGAAGATGGTGGCACCTTTGCTCTCGTTGATGAGGGACATAGAGAAATAGCATGGGGCATGATAGCAAAGTCTATGGGTTCAAATGCATGTGATTCGGAAGAAAAACTATTTGGAGACAACATAAGAAAGACTTGGGATACCTTAGAAAAGAATGATATACCCAAGGTATATGTTGCGGCAACTACGTATGACATAGAGTACGATTCATTCGATATATATACACCATTCGTGGAAAAGCTAGGAAATTGTCAAATGGTAGAACTTCCGGGTTGGCATGAAATATACCTAGATAAACCTAAAGAATGCTCAGACATCCTAATGAATTTCATGGACCAAATTCAGTAAAATGTCAGCTGGCTAGCAGTAACGCCAGCACATGGGCCATCTGAGGAAACTCTCCAGATTTAATCATGTCATCAATTTCAGCTCTTGTATAGGTATGTACGTTAAGGTATTCTGTATCATCCAAATTCTGGTCAGCAACCTTGCGGCAATTCTTAGCTACGAAAATATTGGCATAATTATCAGCCATTGTTGCATTGGATGGAATGGACATTAAAAACTTCCAATCATCAGATTCATATCCAGTTTCTTCCATTAATTCACGTTTAGCAGCATCAAGGGCTAATTCAGCATGCTGGTTGTCTGCATGATTTCCATATTCTTTTCCATCTTCGCGTTCGATTCCTCCAGCGCAGAATTCAGTTGTAACACGTTCTATACCGTGTCGATACTGGCGGACACAGATATATTTGCCATCTGTATCCGTGGCTACAATCACCACGTAATCTCTGCGGCTGTAGTTATAGAATGGGCCGAACTCTGTGCCATCTGGAAAGCGATAATCACAGCGTCTAAAATCTATATATTCATCCTGTACAATATGCTGGCAGCTAACACGCTTCCAAGCTAAGAGAAAATCACCGGAACAGAACTCGAAAACATCAAAAAACTCATTTGCGATAAAAACCAGAAACGTGAAGCCCGCATAGAAACTGCAAAATCAGAAGTAATGCGTATTATTGGCAGCAAATATCCTATCGATGACAAAGAGCTTGCAATCTATATCGAACACATCTTAAAGAACTTCACCGAAGAAGAATTCGAAAAGTTTGCTTCAAACATTCTTTTATATTCAAGATGTATCAGCGATAAGATAGATGAACTCAGCGATGCCTATGCCGAAAAGAAATTTTATAATCAAATCGAAGCAGATAAAATCAATCTGAACGTTTATTATTCATTACCAGAAGTTCTCCGTGTCGTAAACACAAGTTCACTTGCCATTCAAAAATCGCTTTATCAGAAAGAAGGCGAAATGAACGATTTTGAAATGAAAGTCATTTCCGAAGTAGCTTCCCTTCCAAATGTAGAATGGTGGCACAGAAACCCTGTAAGAGAATCAAACGGCGGTTTTGAAATAAATGGAGTTACTAACCATTATCCAGACTTCATAATTAAAACCACCAGCGGAAAAATAATCCTTCTCGAAACAAAAGGCGACCATCTTATCGCAACAAAGAAAATCCGTCTCGGCAACACTTGGGCGCAAAATGCTGGAAAACAATTCAAATATTTCCTTGTTTATGACAAACAGCAGGTCGAAGGTTCAAAAACAAAAGAAGAATTCCTGGAATTAATGAAAGATTTGTAAAACTGCAACTATTGGACATTTTACTGGACATATTTTTGTCCAATAAAATGTCCAATTCGCTTTCCTATTCCTTAAATACAGATTTTATTTTCCACCAAAATCTTTTACTTCTTTCTTAAGCCATTTAGTAAGTTCAGATTCTTTAGGAAGAGCAAGTTTATATTTCTTTACAAAAAGATTTTCATCAATTCCTTCTTTTGCATATTCGACAAGCTCTTTTCCAGCTTGAGTACACATAAGAATACCTACAGGAGGATTATCATCTTCTTGCATTATGTTTTTCTTGAAATATGAAAGATAAAGGTTCATCTGTGCAATATCATCATATTTAATTTTTGAAGCCTTCAAATCAACAAGAACATGGCACTTCAAAATTCTATGATAGAAAACCAAATCACAGAAGAAATATTCATCATCAACAAGAATTCTTTTCTGACGTGCTTCAAGACAGAAGCCCTGCCCAAGCTCCAGCAAAAACTCTTCCAAGTGATTTATCAAGGCTTCTTCAAGTTCACTTTCTTCTACAATTTCTCTGTCTTTCAGTCCCAAAAACTCATAAACATACGGATTTCTAACAATATCAGTAACAGTCATTTTCTGAGTTTTTGACTGAACATATTCACTCATCTTTTGAGGATTAGAACTGATTGCAGAACGCTCAAAGTAATTGGTATCAATCTGACGTTTTAATTCGCGTACAGTCCATACACCTTTCATGGTTTCAAGCTCATAAAAGATTCTTGCAACAGCATCTTCAACACCCATAATCAATGTAAAATGAGAATAGGAAAGATGTGTAAAAAGTTTTTCCGGCGGAATCTGTAAATCATCGAATTGGGCAAACAGTGTTTGCCCAATTTGGCAATCACTGATTGCCAAATCTTTAGAAGCGGTTTTATCCTCAATAAGATTCTTCTGAATCCCAGATATCAAAGCCTTTTCGCTTCCAAATTCGTTAAGCACATAATCAAAAATCGGTTTTTCAAGAGAAAGAAACTCTTTGTAGAACTGACGATAGAGCTTTAAGTTTCTGTATGAAAGAGATTTTTTATTCAATCTTTCTGCCAAAGTCTGCAATGTCTTTTCACCGTATTTTGCACGGTCCTGGCCCTTCTGCTCATAGTGAACAATATAAAAACCAATAAGCCAGTTTCTGGCAGTAATATTTCTATTTATTGCCTTAGCAGTGTTATCTTCAAAAGCCTCATCTAGCTTTGCAACTGATTTATAAAGTTTATCAAAATCCATATCTTTTGCCATAATAACTATCTTTCACTTTTTAATATACCGCCGTTTATCATAAAATTCTATACATCTGACTCTATGCGGATATAGACTTTTCCGCCTTGCATGTTTTCAATTCTATAAAGATAGGCTGAATTTTCTTCATTAAAAATCAGTTGTATAGCTTCAAGGTATCGCCATAAGATTAAAATTTTGTTCTGTGTGTTTGAATGTAATTTTATTTCAATACTTATTTTATAAACCTCGTTTTCAATAATTCTGTCTTTTTCTTCATATTCTGTTTCTTCAAGCTTGAAAGAAAATGAAGGTGTTTTAATGCAGTTCTCTTCCAGACTCTTATTCTCAAAAGGTTTTAAGATGATTCCGTCATTATGCTCTTTATTGATTTTCTCGATGTATTCCGGAAACTTGTTAATAAAGAGATTTTCTAATTCTTTGTAGACTGGTTCAAAGTTTTTCATTACAGTGTCTTTCTTTTATATAGATTGATTATGTTCTGTATATTCTGGGGTATTTCAAAGGAGTAATCGTCTTCGTGATTTTGTGTTTTAATGAACTCTTTCTTTTTTAAGAGAAATAATTTTATGATCACTTCTTTCAAATCTGAAGGAAATGTTTGTGGTGTAAAGCCTGCATTGTAATTCAAAAACAAAACATGGTTTTCATATTCAGTAGAAAGCAGAAAGATTTCTCTTTCATTTATGATACAGTTAGGCACTCGTTCTTTTGTATTCATATCAATAATGTTTACCATCTCTGTGATGTTGTCATTATCTGTGTAAACTTTATGATCTTTTACTGTCTGGATTTCGTTGTAGTTTTTATCTTCTAAAGAAAAACCAAGTTGCTTTTCAAGTGTTGTTAAAACCGAATTAAAAAGTAATTCATCCGTGATAAGTTCTGTGTCTTTAAGCTCTAAGATTTTCTGTAATTCTTCAAAAGGAAATGGATGCATTGTCGCTCCTGGAAAAGCAGGGCTCAGGAAAGTATAACCTCCGTTCAGTCAAATACAAGGCCAAGCCCTGCGGGTTGTCGCTTCGCTCCAAGCCTTGCATTTGCCTTCACTTCGGTTTTAGGATTTTTCGCCCCCGCTTTCCAAAGGCCAATATTACAATTGGCTTTTGGAATTGTTAGGTATAAGTCACGCTGTATGCGGTAACTTATTCTTCTGCGGTTTTCAAAAGAACCATATTCTTCTTAGGTCGGGTTACGAGGAAGCCGTCGCGCTTTCTAAAGCGCATAAAGAGTTCGCCGTATTCAAGGCCTTCGGTTGTTTCGTCAAAGCGTTTGATTTCTATTCCTTTGCGGTTGCCGTGGATGATTCTCTTTGGATTCATAAAGATGGCAATCACACTGTCGGCTTCGAGGTCGGCAAGCTGCGGCATCAGGCGGCTTTCAACAACATCGTAGCCGTCGATTCTTCCTGGCATTCCGTCGCCTGGCTTTCTCCAGATTGGATTGTGGTTGTCGTCCTGAATGTTTGCAATATGATTTAAAACTGTTTCGTTTAAGAACCACTTGCAATATTTTCTTTCTTCCGGTTCAACTTTGAGCTCGGCAGCTCTAAAGTCGAGGTATGTAAGTTTGCTTTCATCTGTGCTTTCGATTCTGCAAACTTCTGCCTGAGCCATATTGATTGCCCCTGTGAAAGGGTCGTCATCAGCAATCAAACACTGGCGGTCAAACTCCTGGCCGTAGGCTTCGGTGAAGTCTTCCAGGAACATCTTTCCAAGGTCCACAAAAACATCTTCTCCGAACTCGTCAAAGAATGGAACATAGCCTGCAAGAGTGTAAGCTTTGAGCTCTGTTCTTGTCGGCATGTTTGATTTTGTGGCATCAATTTTCTGCCCGTAACTCGTGAGCCATTTAAGCTCGATACCACCGCGGTCTCTTTCCGGAATGAAAATGGATGGTCCACTCATAGGGCGGTGGGTAACAAGGTTCATCATCTGAGACTGTTTTGCAGCTTCCTGCATGATGGTCTCTTCGTAAATTGGATTGATAAGATACTGGTCATTGTTGGCAAGATTTCCGATTGGTTCTCCAAGAACGGCCTTTGATGGAACGAAGCCTTTTCCGGTTTCCCAGGAGAAATCTTTTGGATTGTTCCATTTTTCAGCTCTGATGTTAGGACAGAACTTAAGCTGGCCGAGTGTTTCGGCATCTTTGTTCCAGGCTGCGCACAAAGCTTTACCAAGATTGTAGCAAACGTCTCTGTAAGAGAGAGGTTTCATTTCTGAATCAGCTTTACGCATGAGGTTGCGAAGCTCTTTTACAGCTTCTTTAATTCCTTCAAGTTCACTTGTTGTTGCAGTTGTCTGACTGTCGGCAGCCTTCAAAATACCAGCAATGATTTCTTCATTTTCATTGAAATACTTTGAAATCTGTTCCGGTGTTGCAGCTTCAGTTGGAACAAGAGTTTTCATATTCTCTAATTTCTGCTGCAGTGATACAATTACTTCGTTCAAGTTTTCCTCCTTAGGTAACTTGGATAACAGAGCTGTCAGCAGGTTCCAATTGTCAGCAGCTCTGTTTTTTATTTGCACTTCTAAGCCCGTGCCAGGCCTTTACTCAATTTGTCATAAAACGAGAGTTCCTCAGGTTCCTGAATCACTTCCGTAATCTCAAGTTTTTTAGTGCCGCTTCTGGCAAAAGGATTTGCCGGAACACAGCAGATAGAAAACTCCAGAAGTTCCTGTTTTCGGAAAATCAGATCGCATTCGCGGTCCTTTGATTCCAGAAATTCAACTTCCTCAGCAATAAATCCAACAGAGCCACAGCGTAAAGCGCCGGCCTTTACTCTCTCCCCGATACTCCATCCGAACTCGTCAAACTCTTTCGAGTTGAATACAATATCTCCCTCGAGCACTGTATTAGCCTTCACATTCTCCGCATATCCTATCGCTGGAATAGAGTAATCATGGCTCCAGAGAACTACAGGATTTGCCAGGTAGTTCTTCAGATTCCATCCGCATGGATCTACCTTTTCAAAATCTCTGTCAGTATCAAAAGTACTCATCACCCAATGAAATGAATCCTTTTGAACATCAATAGATTTGAAAATTTCAACATGAGGTGAAAGCTTTCCCGAATGTGTGTTGTCTTTCAAGAAAGACAAAAACAGATTCTTGTTTCTGGAAAACTCTTTATTTTCCACACCGTCAACTTTTACTAACAAGACCAGCTCCTTAAGTTCATTTTTTCATACTGCTGATATAAAAGGAAAAACTCATTCATATTCTCACAGCCAAGCTTGCACTTCAGTCGGTTAATATGAATTCCAATTGTTCCTTCCTTAACCTGGGTTAGAGAGTGGATTTCTTTTATCGATTTCCCTTCGCCAAGATACATTGCTATCTCAAGCTCAAGTTCGGTAACCTCAGAACAGTATTTGCGGTTCCGCAAATGTTCATTAGAATCCAGACTCTCAAGTACTTCTTCTGGAAATACTTTCTGACCCGAAAATAGCAGCCGCAGCTTTTTCACAAAAGCATTTTTGTCCTGAATGTTACTGACGAATCCATCAGCCTTAAGGTCATAAACTCTAAGGCCAAAGAATCTCGAACAGTTTCCCTGTTCACAGAAAACAATACGAATCTTTTTACTGTAGGCTCTGATGGCCTTCATCTTGAAGCGCAAAACATAACTGAGAAAGTACTTATCAAAAAAGATGATGTCATCTTCGGCACTCTTCAAATGATAAACAATGTCTGCATCACTTGAACCATCAATAATCTCAAGACTGGGATTCACTGTTTTTACACAGTGCTTAATAATTTGTTTTGTGAATTCATCACATACTGCTATTATTACTTTGTTCATTGATAAACCTCTTTTTGTATTAAGATTATTCAACAGGAATCAGCGAAGAAGCTCTGAACCAGGTATCACCCCATGGCTTTGTGTTCTCGCCACGTCTCCGCAGAACATCATTAATGGTTTTTAAGCCGGCATTAATTTCTGCAATATCCCTGTTACTCTGGGCATCTTCTGATTCCTGTAACTCAGGTATAGAATCAAGATTAAATACGCCAGTTTCAGGCAAATTAAATCTTCTGAACAGCTGCACCTCAAGAACTTCTTCAAAGTTCTTGAGGAGGGGAATTAATGTATAGTTCCAAAAGGCTCTGTGCTGACTGTCTGTATCAGTACCACTTAAGGAGCTCTTGGAATCCTGTATGTTAGCTACTCGTGGAGGTATCCCGTATTTCGCAAGCAGCGTATACAAGTTCCACTTTTTCATATCGTAAAGCTTCAGAACATCAGGGCTAAAAGTAAGCGGCTGGTACTCTGTACCTTTACCCAATACAGCAACACGATTCTTCATGCCACGGCCATACTTTTTATCCCAGGTTCTCGCTAAAAGTTCTGCTTCAGCTTCAGTTAATACCTGGTCCGTTTTAAGTAACCCTTTTGGTACTCCTCCTTCCTTAAGCAAGCCTGTGTTCTGCTTTGCCGCAAGTAAATCCTGTTCAACCTCAAGCCCCAAACTTACCAGCGGACTTACGCCCCTGTAGACATTCCATGGGTTCCAGTCCTTAAAATGAATTACCTCATCAGGAAGAATAATCAGCGGCCGTCCGCTGCCTTCTTCCGTGTAAACCCATTTGGTAATTTTTCCCTCGTTCACAACATGCTGCATGTAACGAGGATTAAGAATGTAAATCTCAGTTGGAATCCCACAGACATAGTTTTCTCCGAACCACCAGAATGCTTCACCATCCAGACTCCACCAGGCACAAGTCTGTTTCCATAAATCAAAGCGGCTCAGATTTTTATTTGGAAAACGAAAAAGATTTGCAAGAGGCGTTTCGCGTTCAACGGTTCCGTTCTTACGAACTTCGTATTCAGCTCTTGCAACATTACGAGTTAAAATATCAATGCACACAGAAACCCATGCATGCTGAAGATAAGGATCCGTGCAGGTCTTTTTCTCATGCACAGAAAAGTCTTCAGCAACTGTCTCTCCGTTGAGTTGTTCGAAATTTTGTAATTGTTTCTGTTGCTTCTTTCTGAATAAACTCACTTTCTGTATACCTTTTTTATCGGTAAACCATCACGCCATAACAACGCCACTCGTTACGGCACTGAATATCGCATACCTCATAGCGTCCATGTAATGGTCATTTACTTTTACAATCTGATTATTCTCATCACGCGAATAATCCCAAATCTCTCCCAGAACACCGGTACAGTCTTTGCAAACAAAAAACTTCCTGCGTTCAATCAAAGCAATAATGTAGTCAATTCCTGCATCCACAGAGTTATTAGCCTTAACACCTCCAGGTACTTCCTGAATTCTTTCGCCACCTGCTGGGTCACAGTAAGTAACAAAACATTCGTCATACCATCCCTTAGCAGTCTGGTTTTCAACGCTGGTCTTAGTTGTAATGTTGAATCCGCCATAGTCACCTATGACATAAACACAATCCCCAACCCAGCCAATCTTTACAGCCGCAATATGTAGTCCAAAATCCTGACCGCCAGTGTATTTATCAAACTCAGCTGGAAGCTTTTCGCGAGGAAGAATCATAGATTCTTCAAACTTCTCGTAAACGCTGCCTTCCGGTTTTACCCAAAGACCATCACGGAATCGCGCCCTCTGTTTTTCCGGCATGTTGTCCAGAATGTCACTGATATAATCTTCATCAAGATTTTCAGCGTTATCCATTGGGTTCAAAACAGCAGAAGCATAAAGCTCCGGCTTGTTTAACTTTTCATCCGTCCGAGGTTCAATCTTCCGGATGAAAACTTTATAAGCCCAATGCATTGGACTGCATGGGTTACAGTCATAAAAGAACTTGTTCTTACAACCTTCCACCTTCATCGCAAGACGAGAGTAGGCAGTAGTAATTGCAGAGTAAGAAATCTGACTCACTTCGTTAAAGTAAATCGTCACATACTCATGACCAAGAATACGGTCAACCTGTTCCTTATCACCAAGGCCGCCAATCCAAATCTCAGAACCGTTCCACAAGGTAATCAAACCATCGTGTACGTTAGCTTTGTAATTGTTCGCACCAATCGTTTTGTTCAGCCAGGGCAAAAGCGTTTCATGCAGTACAGAGCTTCTTGCATCCTTCGCACGAAAACGGCAGATCAGATGTCTGCTTCCTGGGTAACGACAGGCACGAAAGATAATCGCCATTACAAGAACCGTAGTCTTTCCCGAACGCGAACCACCAAAAAGCAGAATGTGTTTTGCGCCACTTGCCAAAAGCTTCAAAGCTCTTTTTTGGACTTCGGTAGGTTTAAATAATTCACGCATCAGAACACCTAAAACCTAGAACCTAGAACCTACAAGTCCCTAAAGGAATCTGCAAAAGTAATCGCAAGCTCGCCTTGTACTGGCTTTGCATTTTCCTTATCCGCTCCAGTAATAAACGAATCAAGCTTTGCAGAACGCTCAAGCAAATCCATTGCGCCGTCAGCATTCAGGTCTTCCGGTTTCAGTGTCTTAATTCTTTTTTGAACAAGTTCATCAAAGCCGTTCAGCATTTCCATCTGTCTCTTACGGCGTTCAACCCGTTCAGCTAAAATCTCCCTTTCAGTTTCTTTTGCAATATACGCATCGTATTCAGCAGCACGTTCATTCCAACGAAACATCCGTGCATAACGCGCCCAGGAGCCGTACTTATTCGGCTCAATTCCGTTCAGCTCAAGGCAGGCTTTAATGCTGCGCTTGTAGCCCATAGAACGGAAAAGACAGAAAGCCTTAAAAGCCCTGGAAGATTCACCATCCAATCTTTTCTCCCAAGACTTCAAAGCTTCTTCTGTCTGAACAAGTTCACTGCCGTTGTTACAAACAGTGTCCTTTTCTCCCACGCCTAAAACCTCCTTGTTTTGCCTGCATCTTTATTAACCACAAGACTTGTGGTCTTACGCCTCGTAAGGTGTTCCGAAAAAGCTTTTTCAATCTTCACCGGAAAACCGTCATTCAGCGTTATCTTCACAATGATGTCGCCATACTTCTGTTCGCCTGCAATACGGCGCACAAACTCATTCGATTCATCAAGAATCTGTGAAAGAGGAACGTTCATGCATCCACCTCCCGAACAGGGCAGACCATAGAACCAATCCAGTTATATAAATCAGCCTTGCGAAAAATAATGTGTCTGCCATAACTCACGTGCGGAATCTTTTTCTCTCTTGCAAGCCGGTATAAGAAAGTTGTACTGAACTTCAAGTAAGCAGCAGCTTCTTCAACCGAAAGCAAATCCATGTTTTCTTTCTCGTTCTCGTTCATAAAAAACTCCCTGGCTTTTAAAATAAAAAAAAGCCACAACAATTTCTGTTATGGCTTAATGATAATCCCAAAGTGTTAAGCAAAAAGGTAAAAGTTTTTTAACCCACAGGTAAAACTTTCTATACCTTTTTGCACATTATCAGGCAGTAAGGCAGTCATTCCATGCACTCTGCAAAATATTACGCATATTATCCAGCTTTTCTTGAGTTTCATGATCAGAATAATGTATGCTCATTTTTTCACTTCTGTGTCCCAGAATAGTCTGAACAGTTTTTATATCAGTCCTCTGCGAGAGAAGAGTAGCACAGAAGTGTCGCAGACTGTGGAACACGATGTTACGTTCTTTGCGAACTTCTTCGCTTATTCCAATTTCTGCCATAGCTTCATAAAAGCGGTCCTGATAGTAAGACGGCCAGTAAGGCTGTTCCGGTTTTACCGGACTAAAGAAAATATAACTGGTGTCACAATAAAGCGGATTATTTTGCGCAAGCTCTTTAAGACGCAGTGCAATCTCATTCGTAATTGGAACGTCACGTTCATCCGTATTCTTAGTTGTCTTCAGCCCATCCATCTCATTCCAGCTGTGACGAACATGCAAAATCTCTCCGTCCAAATCAATATCACAAACCCGAAGCCCACTAATTTCACCAGCTCTAAGCCCGCAATAAGCTGCAAGTTCAAAGGCAAGTTTTCCAGCCTGGTTTTTCCATTCCAGATTTATAAGCTCACGTACTTCGCTCTCAGTAGGAATACCTCGCTTTAGGCCATTAGTTCCATAACGTTCAACACCAGCCATAGGATTCACAGAAATCTTATGCTTGTCAAAAAGATATCCAATGGCACGGCTTCCACACGTAATTGCATGATTTACCGTAGAGCCTTTTAAGCCACGCTCTGAATACAGGTAAAAGAAAAACTCCTCAAGTTCTTCTTGGTTCAAGTCCTGCACACATTTATCTTCACCAAAGTAAGTAAGCCAGTAATTCTTAGCAAGGCCCTTCATAGATTCAGTATGAGTACGGGACAGTTTTTTGCCTTTAGCAAGATACCTCTGAATAAACTCAGATTTGTCATAATCCCAGAAATTAATCAGATACTCAGCAAGCTTAATACGAGGCTCTTTATTTGCAGAAACATTTTGAATAGGATTTGGATTTGAACTTGTGTTTGAAGAAATGCTAGGAGTAGCAGAGAAATTAAACTTCTCAGAAATCATAGATACTAAAAGTCTAGCATCATTTTCAGAAAGACGTTCAACAATGCTTTTTAAGTTAAGCGAAGGAGATGAGGAAGCCGAGTTGAACTTACGGGAATTACTTCTTGCTTCCGGCTGACCATTTTGAATCCAGGATGCAGCAATCATAGTTGCTTCAACCTTGTCTTTTGTGTGAGTACTTTTTGTTGAGCATTTGAATCCCGAAACAGGATCAAGAAGCACAACATTAAAATAACCAGACTTGTTCTTGAAAAGATAGAACTGACGCATAAAAACCTCCTGCTATTTACTTCAAATAGCATTTGCGGAAGTTTCTACAACCGTTGCTATAACAATTACTACAATCGTTACTACAATCGCGGTACTTCCACAAAGTTTTTAGCGTCCGTTTCAACAGAAGGGAACACTAATTGAAAGATAAATTGTACCTAAGTCTATGTATTATATAGACTTAGGTACAAGCACAAGCATGTAAAAATGCTTCTGGATACGTGCGTCTGAGAGGATTCGAACCTCCTACCACCGGATTCGAAGTCCGGTGCTCTATCCAGATGAGCTACAGGCGCATTCTGGCAAAATTGCCATAAACAAAAAAGGTGCAAGAATTTTTTCTTGCACCCAGGGTGCCTAGTCGGGATCGAACCGACGACAACCAGATCCACAATCTGGCGCTCTACCGCTGAACTATAGGCACCGTATTAAAAAAAAGCTCCTAGTGTTTGGCTAGAAGCTTTAATGAGCCA
>JAEEGK010007066.1_pt1 | contig 26830 bp, 22 predicted proteins | sample 8958771 | NCBI WGS metagenome assembly JAEEGK01 (sample SAMN16246547, study PRJNA631951) | gut metagenome | biome: gut microbiome; feature: rumen; material: SC-attached | host: Bos | place: Iran: Karaj | collected 2018-10 | reverse complement strand
TTTCAATAAACGGATTTGACCGCGAAGATATCATGTATCTCGTAAACGGTCTTCACAAAGAGAACATTCCCGTGATCTTCACGCTCGATCTTTCTTCGATGTCAAACGACAATGAAGGACTTAAAGGATTTGACGGAAGAAAACTGTATGAAGCCATTGATGACAGAGAGATCGATCATACCATAACTTTCGATTTCTCGAAAAAATATGTCAGAAATTACCTCATAAGTGCGGTATTTTATTATCTTAAGACATTCCGTTTCGATGGCTTTGTTTTAAGAAACACCGACAGGATACTTTACCACAACTATTCAAGAGCAGAAAACGACTATACCGTAAATATTTACGGAAAGCCCGAAAATCTTGGCGGAGAGGAACTCTTAAAGCATCTTAATTCAGTGCTTCATAAAAAGGACGATAAGATCATCACCATCGCCGGAGATTCTCTCAACTCATTTAACCTTACCAAATCTTTGGATGAGAACGGTTTCGGATTTGACTACAAGTTCGACAATCATCTTCATGCTAGCATGCGTTTGTATTTCAAACACAGTCCGGCAGAAAGAAAACTTCACTACAATGAGCTTACAAACGTATTGATAAATTCTTTTTGCGAGCGTTTTATCGTATTACTTCCGTTAGGTGATTACGGTAACACCGAAGAACTGCTCGTCAATGAATTTAACGGCAATATCGAAGACAAATACAAAAACTTCAAGCTTATGCTTGCTGCATTATTTACTGTGCCCGGTCTTAAGTGTCTTCCCTTCACTTCTTTTGAAAACGAGATGCTAAACGATTATATCAATAAGCTTGATAATATCTATAAGACTCATCCTGCTTTCAATACAAAAGTCAATGATAAAGATTGCTTTGAATGGCTGGATACGACCGATCCCGACAGATCATCGGTAACATTTTTACGTAAAGGAACCGATAATGAGATCATGGTCTCGTTTAATTTCTCCGATCAACCCAAGACAGTTGAACTGAATTTTTCTCATAAGACATCCTTTATCGAGATATTTAATTCAAACGACTTTATCTATGGCGGAGATCATAACGTAAAAGACACTCCGCTTGTATCACGCAGTGATAAAGCAAACAAAGACAAGAACATCGTAAAATTTACTTTAAATCCTTTATCTGTTTCGATGTTTCAGAAAATATAATCTTGTCAAAACAAAAATCTTTGATTATAATAACCCTTGTCGTTATTTTAAGACGCTTCCGTGGCTCAGTTGGTAGAGCAACGCATTCGTAATGCGTAGGTCGCCGGTTCGAGTCCGGCCGGGAGCTTAAAGAACAGGCTTTGCCTGTTCTTTTTTTTCGTATAATTTACAACAGGTCGGGACAATGATCGCAACTCTTCACGACGCTGCATTTTCTAAGCTCATGCATCATTCTCAGATCGGTTGCTTTCTGCGGGACTCGCCCTTCGGGCTCAAACAGTCCTCGAAAGCAACCATCGAATGAAGCATTTGCTAAGAAATGCTGCTAAAGTTCAGAGTTTGCGATCATTGTCCCGGCCTGTTTATATACTCCGTAAAAAGACAAATTGTTATTGATTGTTTGTATGGTGCGGACTGGGAGGACAGCCTTTGGCATAATACCGACAATGATAGAAAAATACTTGTTTTTTTATGCAATTTTATATGTTCGTATTTATTGAATTGGGGTATAGTATATGCTAAAATTAGATTTAATTTCTAGATGAAAGGGAAGAGTAACGATGGCTCAGCTTTGGGGAGGACGTTTTACCAAAGAAACGGACGAACTTGTTTATAAATTTAATGCTTCGATAAACTTCGACAAGGCCATGATAAACGAGGATGTTGAGGGCAGTATCGCTCATGCGACAATGCTCGCAAGAACCGGTATCATCTCTAAGACAGAAGGTGAAGCCATTATCGAAGGTCTTAAGTCTATTTTAGAAGACGTAAACGAAGGCAAGCTTGAAATAACCGAAGAATATGAGGATATTCATTCGTTTATGGAAGCCAATCTTATAAAGCGTATCGGCGATACCGGCAAGAAACTTCATACCGGAAGAAGCCGCAACGATCAGGTGGCTTTGGATTTCAGGCTTTATACTAAGAAAAACGTTCTTTTGATCAAAGAAGATCTTGTCAGACTCTTAAGAACGATTCTTTATATAGCCGAGGACAATACAGTCACTTACATGCCCGGTTTTACTCATCTTCAGAAGGCACAGCCGGTTACCCTCGCACATCATATGCTTGCATATTTTGAGATGTTTAAGCGAGACGTATCAAGGCTTGATGATATAGTCAAAAGAATGAATTATTCGCCTCTGGGCGCAGGTGCATTGGCAGGAACAACGTATCCTTTGGACAGAGATTTTGTGGCAAAGGAACTTGGCTTTGACGGACCGACACTTAACTCGATGGATTCTGTTTCCGACAGAGACTATCTTATCGAGTTTTTGAGCGCATTATCGACGATCATGATGCATTTATCGAGATTGTCGGAGGAAATGATCATTTGGAATTCGAACGAATACGGTTTTATTGAGATAGACGATTCTTTTTCCACCGGTTCATCAATAATGCCTCAGAAGAAAAATCCGGATATCTGTGAACTTGTCCGCGGTAAGACCGGGCGTGTATACGGTGCTTTGATGAGCATTCTTACTACCATGAAGGGACTTCCTTTGGCATACAATAAAGATATGCAGGAAGACAAAGAAGTTTCTTTCGATGCTTTTAAGACAGTTCATGACTGCCTTGTAATGTATGACGGAATGCTTTCAACCACCAAATTTAACAAAGAAACGATGGCTTTAAGCGCCGTTAAAGGATTTACGAATGCTACGGACGCTGCCGATTATCTCGTAAAAAAAGGCATGCCTTTCAGAGATGCACATAAAGTCATCGGTGAATTGGTTGTTTACTGTATTTCAAAAGATATGGCGATCGATGATCTTAATATCGATGAATTAAAGAAATTTTCCGAATTGTTTGATGAGGATGTATACGAAGAGATCTCTTTAAAGACATGTGTGGAAAAACGTCTTACATTCGGCGGTTGTTCGGAAACGTCCGTACTTAAAACGATCGCGGAAGAAAAGAAATTTTTAAATCAATTTTAGTTATCAATAGTTGGAGGATAAAGCAATGGAAAAGTTAAAAGTAGGTATTTTAGGCGGAACGGGTATGGTCGGACAGCGTTTCATATCTCTTCTGGAGAATCATCCCTGGTTTGAGGTTACCACAATAGCAGCAAGCCCCAGATCTGCCGGAAAAACTTACGAGGAGGCTGTTGGCGACAGATGGAAGATGCTTACGCCTATGCCTGAATCTGTAAAGAAGATCGTAGTAAAGGATGTAACGGAAGTTGAAAAGGTTGCTTCTGAAGTTGATTTCTGTTTTTCTGCGGTTGATATGACCAAAGACGAGATCAGAAAGATCGAAGAAGAGTATGCAAAGACCGAAACTCCCGTTGTATCGAACAACTCAGCGCATCGTTGGACAAAAGATGTTCCCATGGTAATACCGGAGATCAATTCCGATCATATCAGACTTATCGAAGATCAGAAGAAGAGACTCGGAACCAAGCGCGGATTTATCTGTGTTAAACCCAACTGTTCAATTCAGTCTTATACTCCCGCTCTTTGGGCATGGAGTGAGTTTGAACCTTATGAAGTTGTTGCAACAACGTATCAGGCTATTTCAGGCGCCGGTAAGACTTTCAAAGATTGGCCCGAAATGATAGAGAATGTTATTCCTTTCATCTCGGGTGAGGAAGAAAAGAGTGAACAGGAACCTTTAAGAATTCTCGGAAAATATGAAAACGGTGAGATCGTTAAGAAGGAAGGCCTAGTTATAACGACTCAGTGTATACGTGTTCCGGTTCTTGACGGTCATACTGCTGCGGTATTTGTTAAATTTAAGAAGAAACCTACCAAAGAGCAGCTTATTGATGCATTAAGAAACGCAAAGGGTCGTCCTCAGGAACTCAAGCTTCCTTCGGCTCCCGAAACGTTCATACAGTATCTTGAAGAGGATAATCGTCCTCAGGTCAAGGCAGATGTTAATTTTGAACACGGTATGGGAATCTCTATCGGACGTTTGAGAGAAGACTTTGTATATGATTACAAATTTGTCGGTCTTTCACACAATACTGTAAGAGGTGCCGCAGGCGGAGCGGTTCTTTGTGCAGAACTTTTAAAGGCTGAGGGTTATATTACCGCCAAGTAATATCGGATCGTTTTACATTCTTTTTTCTTCCGTCGGGGTTTCCCGACGGAAGATGAAAGAGAAGGGTATTTTGTATGGACGATTTGTTATATCAGGTCGATATGTTGTCGGCATTAAACAAAACATATACCGCCAACGAAAAAATATACGATCTTATATTAAATTCGTTTAAACGGACTTTCATTTATTACAATCCAAATACATCCACGCTAAATACATACGGCAACTGGGATGAATATTTCGATTTCAAATTGACGGAGTATTCCGATCTGACAAGAACGCTTGAACTCATATGCGAAGAAGACAGAGAGAATGTCAGAAATCTCTTTTATCTTGAAAAAGAACACAAAGATGATGAAGTATATGTTGCAAAGCTGGTCGATAATAAGACGTTTGTGGAAATACAGTCTGTAATTCATTATGATGAAACGGGCGCCGTATCGGAAAAACTTATCTCTTTTTATGATGTCACCAAAAGACAGAATCTTAAAAATGAGCTTTCATTCATGGCTTATTATGATTCGGTGACAGGTCTTTACAACAGAAACTATTTCATTCAGAAATTAAAGGATTTTCTTGACAGAGCTGAAAAAGAAAGAACGATTGTTTCGGTCCTCATGATCGACATTGACGATTTTCATAAGATAAATGACGGCATGGGCATTATATACGGCGATGAAGTTGTTCAGGATTTCGGTATTTTTTTAAGAGAATTGCTAAACGATAAGATAATCGGTTCAAGATTTGACGGTGACATATATGCTTTGGCAATATACGATCCGGCGGGTCAGACAAGAGTCGATTCGATATGCGACATTATCAAAGAAAGAACATCTAAGCCCTTTAAACTCACCAACGGAAGTGAAGTATCCTTTACTGTAAGCATAGGAGTATCGGAATATCCTGAAGGAGGAACCGGAGCACTTGAACTGATAAACGGTGCCGAAATAGTAATGCTTAAGGCTAAAGAGGCCGGTAAGGATACAATAAAATTCTTTGATACAACGGTTTTAAATGAATTTAAAAATTCCATTGATATTGAGAATCGGTTAAAGATAGCGGTCAATAATATGGACTTTTATCTGAATTTCCAGCCGCAGTTTAATTCCGTTACTCAGACATTACGCGGTGTGGAAGCACTGATACGTTGGAAGAATCCCGACGGAAAAGTGGTATCTCCGGGCTTATTTATACCGTTAGCAGAAAAGACAGGTTCCATCATCGCCATCGGTGATTGGGTATTGGATACGGCGATAAGAATTTTTACGGAATGGAAAAAGAAATATGACTACGACATGATATTATCGGTCAATATTTCTTCGATTCAATATAAACGACCTGATTTTGTTACAAAAGTCATGTCTACGGTCAATAAATACAGCTTAGATCCTTCGAAACTTGAGCTCGAGATCACTGAAACGGTTTTGATCGACGATATGAAAACGGTCTTTGAGAAAATGGAAGAATTGCGTGACTTCGGAATAAGGATCTCGATCGACGATTTCGGAACGGGGTATTCGTCGCTTCAATATTTGAAATCCTTGCCTGCCGACACGTTAAAGCTGGATAAAACGTTTATAGATTCGGCCGAAAATGACAATTCGACCAAGATCATAATCGAAACGATGATCGGAATGTCCAAGAAGCTCGGTTTTGAGACCGTAGCGGAAGGTGTGGAAACGAAAGAACAGCTTGATATCTTAGAGAATATGGGTTGCGATATTATACAGGGGTATTATCTGGGGAAACCTGTTTCCGATGAGGAAATAGAAAACCTGTTACTAAGAATTATATAATAATTGGGATACATATATGATAATCGGAAGAAATGCTGAACTTAAGCAGCTCAGTACGTATTACGAAAGAGACAAAAGTCAGATAATCGTATTGTACGGTCAAAAATATATCGGAAAAACCGCGCTTGTCAAAGAGTTTATGCTTGATAAGCCCGGATTCTATTATTGTGCATTTCCTGCGTCGGAAAGAGAACAGAAATACAGGTTCGGTATCTGGCTTGCTTCACTTGGAGTCAGAACCTTAAAATACCCTGAATTTTCCGAGGTTTTCCAGTCGCTTGGGAAAGAGCATTCTCAGAAAAAGGTCATCGTTATCGATGAATTTCAGCATATAATCAAAACCTGTCCGACCTTTATGGATGAACTCATTTCTTTTATCCATAATTCATGGAACGATCAGGAATATCTTGTGATCCTGCTCAGTTCTTCCGTGGGATTTATCGAAAATTCGATGGTTTCACGCATCAAAGAAGCCGCTTTTGAATTGTCCGGTTTCATAAAAATGAAAGAACTGTCATTTGATAATTTAAAAGAGTATTTCACCATCTATACAAATGAAGAATGTTCTTATGTGTGGGCTATTCTCGGAGGCCTTCCGGGTCTTTGGAAGATGTTTGATACGAAATTGAGCCTTAAAGAAAACATTATAAGAAAGATACTTCGCGATAACGGTCCCTTGCGCGAAGTGGGTTTCAATCTCGTTAATGATGAGCTTCGTGAAACGGGTGTTTACAATACGATCCTTTCCGCCCTTGCCGAAGGGAAGCACAAGTTAAATGAGTTATTTGAGCATACCGAGTTTTCGCGCGCAAAGATAAGCGTATATATCAAGAACCTTATGGAACTTGAACTGGTAAAAAAGGTTTTCAGCGTTGATACCGAAGGACGTGATTATGCGCAAAAGGGCATTTATTCGATCTCAAATCATTTCGTGGATTTCACGTACTCATATTTATACAGGAATTTGAGCCTGCTTGAATCCATGTCACCCGAAGATTTTTATAAGCAGATCGTACATCCGACGCTTAAAAACTATGTTCAGAGATATTTCCCCGAAATATGTCTTGAATATATGCAAAAATTGAATGAGAAGAATAAGCTGAGCATTAAAGCCGATTCTTTCGGAACATGGGTCGGAAAACCCGGTACGATCGATATCGTGTGCTACAACGAAGAAGGAAGAGCAACGCTCGGACTTTGCAATTTTGATAAACCGATGTTTACATATGATGATTATGAATGGTTGATGTTCTGTGCCGATAAGGCCGAACTTCCGACCGACGAGATATATGTTTTTTCATCGAGCCGTTTTGACGAAAAGCTTACTCTTGAAGGTAAGATAAGTCAGAATTTGAACCTTGTACTTTTAGACAGAATGTAATATATGGGAAAAAACTTATTTATAGCCGAAAAGCCGAGCGTTGCCAAAGAATTTGCCAAGGCTTTAAAGTTAAATACCGTTAACAAAGACGGTTATATGGAATCCGATGATGCCATCGTGACCTGGTGCGTGGGACATCTTGTTACAATGAGTTATCCGGATGCCTACGACGAAAAATACAAACGCTGGTCTTTTGATACACTTCCTTTCATTCCTGCCGAAGGAACCTGGAAGTACGAGATAATCGCAAGCGTAAAAAAGCAGTTTTCGATCGTTAAAGGATTGCTCACAAGAGATGATGTCGAAACGATATATGTATGTACAGACTCCGGACGCGAAGGAGAATACATATACAGACTTGTGGATCAGGAAGCACATGTAGATAACAAGATAAAAAAGCGTGTATGGATCGATTCTCAGACCGAAGAAGAGATCAACAGAGGGATCAGGGAAGCAAAAGACATTTCCGCTTATGATAATCTTGCGGCAGCCGCTTATTTAAGAGCTAAAGAAGATTATCTTATGGGTATCAATTTTTCAAGAGCCTTAACTTTAAAATACGGTTATTCCGTAAAAGAGTTCCTGAACAAAGACAAGGCTGTCATATCTGTTGGCAGAGTCATGACCTGTGTTTTGGGGATGGTCGTCGAAAGAGAGAATGAAATAAGAAAATTTGTGGAAACACCTTTCTTTAAAGTTCTCGCGACACTTCCGATCGGAAACGGTTCCTGCAAAGGTGAATGGAGAGTATGTGACACCAGTAAATATCTTGATTCGCCAAAACTGTATTCCAACAATGGTTTTAAAGAAAGAAACGACGCCGAAGAACTCATAGCTTATCTTGATCCTTTTAAAGAAACAGATGCGAAAGTATTAAGCGTTGAGAAGAAAAAAGAGGTTAAAAATCCGCCTCTTTTGTTTAATCTTGCAGAACTTCAGAATGAGTGTTCCAAATTGTTCAAGATAAGTCCCGATGAAACGCTGAACGTTGTTCAGGAATTATACGAGAAAAAGCTGTGCACGTATCCGCGTACCGATGCAAGAGTATTGTCAAGTGCGGTAGCAAAAGAAATATATAAGAACCTTAACGGTCTCACGGGATATCCGCCCGTTGCAGATTATGCAAGATTGATACTTGATAAAAAAGGATATGCCGGTATAGCAAAATCCAAATATGTTGATGACAAACAGATCACCGATCATTATGCGATCATCCCTACCGGTCAGGGTTTAAATAACCTGAACTCACTCAGTGATCGCTGCAAAAACGTATATGAAGTGATAACAAGGAGGTTTATTGCGATCTTTCTTTCACCGGCAATATATAAAAAGATCAATCTTTTGATCGATGTCAAAGGCGAGAATTTTGCGTTCAATTTCAAGGCGACCGAATCGGAGGGTTATCTTAAGATCATGAATTATTCTTTCAGTAAAAAGAAAGAAGACGATCCGGACAAAGATAAAGATGACGAACTTAAGCTTTCACCCGACGATCTCGAAAAAGTCACTCAGTTAAAGAAAGGTTCAAACGTTTGTCTGAGCGCATTTGAGATCAAAGAAGGAAAGACTTCACCTCCCAAAAGATACAACTCCGGCTCAATGATACTTGCCATGGAAAACGCCGGAAAACTCATAGAAGACGAAGAACTTCGTGAACAGATCAAAGATTGCGGTATAGGAACAAGTGCCACAAGAGCGGAAATATTAAAGAAACTTGTTAACATCGGATATCTCAATCTTAATAAGAAAACACAGATACTCACGCCGACACAGATGGGTGAAATGATCTTTTGTGTCGTTTTGAGGAGTATTCCGCAGCTTCTTTCCGCCAAGCTTACGGCAAGCTGGGAGACCGGTCTTAACCTCGTTTCAAAAGGTGAGATCACCAATACCGAATACATGACAAAAATGGATGATTTTGTTTCCAAATATACAAATCATGTAAAAGAAGTCAATAAACTCTCGGATTTAAAAAGAGACTATGCCTACGTGGCTCAGTTTTATAAATGATCTTTCCGCATTGTCGGAAAAGAAAGGATGATTATGGCAGATATTAAGATCAAAGATCTCTACACACTTGATGAGACGATCGCCAAAGAATTTCTTGAAAGATTTGAATATCCCTGGGAAGCACTTCCTCACATCAAGGAATTCATAATTGAACTCGGGAATACTTTAAATCCCGATGAATACGAAAAAAGAGGAGATGACGTTTGGGTTGCCAAGTCGGCAAAAGTTTTTGATTCGGCATATATCGGCGGTCCGTGCATAATAGGAAAAGACGCCGAAGTAAGACAATGTGCGTTCATACGCGGTTCGGCAATCGTAGGAGAAGGCGCTGTCGTAGGAAATTCGACGGAACTTAAAAATGTTATTCTGTTTAACAAAGTGCAGGTTCCTCATTACAATTATGTCGGTGATTCCATTTTGGGTTATAAGGCTCATATGGGTGCCGGTTCCATCACTTCAAACGTTAAATCCGATAAGCAGCTTGTTGTCGTTCACAATGAAGGACAAAACATTGAAACCGGTCTTAAAAAGTTCGGCGCAATGCTTGGTGATAATGTTGAAGTCGGATGTAACAGCGTTCTTAACCCCGGAACCGTTATATGCAAAGAATCCAACGTATATCCCACATCATGTGTAAGAGGAGTGATTCCCGCATCCTCTATTCACAAAAACAACGGTGAAATTATTAAAAAAATCTGACATTTTTTACTGGATTTTTAATGTCAATTATGTAAAAATAATGTTTGCTTAGTTGATTAATCGAAAGGAGATAAACAATACATGATTTATTCAAAAGAAGTTGAAGAAATGTGCCCCGTTAAGTTGGGTGTAAACCATGGCTGCGCTCCCATTCCCGAAGAAGCAAAATGGGTTAAAGCCAAGGAAGTTAAAGACATTTCCGGTTACACACACGGTATCGGCTGGTGCGCTCCTCAGCAGGGTGCCTGCAAGCTTTCTTTAAACGTAAAGGAAGGTATCATTCAGGAAGCACTTGTTGAGACTATCGGTTGCTCAGGCATGACCCATTCGGCAGCCATGGCAGCAGAGATTCTTCCCGGACGTACAGTTATGGAAGCTCTTAACACAGACCTTGTTTGTGATGCTATCAACACCGCTATGAGAGAACTTTTCTTACAGATCGTATACGGACGTACACAGTCCGCATTCTCTGAAGACGGTCTTGCTATCGGTGCAGGTCTTGAAGACCTTGGTAAGGGAACCCGTTCTATGGTTGGTACAACCTACGGAACACTTAAGAAGGGTCCTCGTTATCTCGAACTTACAGACGGTTATATCACAGGTATCGCTCTTGACGAAGACGATGAGATCATCGGTTACAAGTATGTTAACTTCGGTAAGATGATGGACTTCATCAAGAAGGGTGACGACGCTCAGACAGCTCTTGACAAAGCATCCGGACAGTACGGACGCGTTCAGGATGCCGTTAAGGTTATCGATCCCAGAACCGACAAAGAAGTGAAGTAAGGAGGAGATTAAGATGGCATTATTTGAATCATATGAAAGAAGAGAGCCCCAGATCCTTGCTGTATTGAAGCAGTACGGCATCTCTTCCATCGAAGAATGTAAGACAATTTGTGATGCCGCAGGTATCGATGTATATCATCTTATCGAAGGCATTCAGCCCATCTGTTTTGAAAACGCTAAATGGGCATATACCGTTGGCGCAGCTATCGCTATCAAGAAGAACTGCAGAAGAGCAGCAGACGCAGCAGCTGCTATCGGTGAAGGCCTTCAGGCTTTTTGTATTCCCGGTTCCGTAGCAGACACCCGTAAGGTTGGTCTCGGACACGGTAACTTAGGAAAGATGCTTCTTGAAGAGGATACCGAATGTTTCGCATTCCTTGCAGGTCACGAGTCATTTGCAGCTGCAGAAGGCGCTATCGGTATCGCTGAGAAGGCTAACAGAGTTCGTAAGACTCCTTTAAGAGTTATTCTTAACGGTCTCGGAAAAGATGCTGCTCAGATCATTTCCCGTATCAACGGATTTACATTTGTTGAGACCGAATACGATCCTTATACAAACACTGTTAAGGAAGTTTCCAGAAAATGCTACTCAAAAGATGCTAACAGCCCTCGTGCAAAGGTTAACTGCTACGGTGCCAATGATGTAAGCGAAGGCGTTGCCATCATGTGGAAAGAAAACGTTGACGTTTCCATTACCGGTAACTCAACCAACCCTACAAGATTCCAGCATCCCGTTGCAGGTACCTACAAGAAGGAAAGACTTGAGAAGGGCAAAAAGTACTTCTCGGTTGCTTCCGGCGGCGGTACCGGACGTACACTTCATCCCGATAACATGGCTGCAGGTCCCGCTTCTTACGGTATGACCGATACAATGGGACGTATGCATTCCGACGCTCAGTTCGCAGGTTCTTCTTCAGTTCCCGCTCACGTTGAAATGATGGGTCTTATCGGTGCAGGTAACAACCCTATGGTTGGTATGACCGTTTCAACGGCCGTATCCATCGAAGAGGCTGCAAAGGCAGGAAAGTTCTAAGTATTTAGGCTTGAATCATAAAAGTCCGATGTCGAAAAACATCGGACTTTTTTTACGTTAAATTAAGGGTATTTACATTGACACTAATATAGGCAAATCTTATAATTTATTGTATATGAGAATGGAGGAGCTTATGGAAGAAAAGATCATTTCACAAGCTGTGATAGCGCGGCTTCCGCGTTACTTAAGATACCTGGGAGAACTTAAGGATTCAAACGTCGAACGAATCTCTTCAATGGAGCTTTCAGATCTTATGAATGTTACCGCATCACAGATCAGACAGGATTTCAACAATTTCGGAGGTTTCGGTCAGCAGGGATACGGGTATAAGGTTAATTATCTTTACGATGAAATAGCCAAGATCCTCGGTCTTAACAAGACTCATCATTTAATAATCGTAGGTGCGGGTAATTTGGGGCAGGCACTTGCAAATTATATGAATTTTGAGCGTCGCGGATTTCATTTTAAAGGTATTTTCGATTCGGACGAAAAGCTTCACGGTAAAAAGATCCGTGACATGTATGTTCAATCGATGGACGAAATGGAAAGTTTTGTCAAAGAAAACGATATTGATATAGCCGTTCTTACGATTCCGAAAAACGGCGCCGTTAAAGTGGCCGAACAGTTGGTTAATTGCGGTGTTAAAGCGTTTTGGAACTTTGCTCATACGGATCTTAACGTTCCTGCGGGCATTGTTGTTGAAAACGTTCACCTGTCCGATTCTTTAATGAAACTTTCTTACAAGATTACACGTAACGAAAGTGAGATTTCAGAGTAAATGTCCAAGTCTAACGATGATTTTGAGAAAGCGCTGGAAGGTAAAAAAATACCGATTCTTACGCTTGATAACAACTGGCACAGATTGTTCACTCAGACAGAGCCCAATCCCAAGATTAAGGAACTTGAGGGTGAACTGAACGAACTCTTAAAATCACAGGGCAAATTGAACACAGAACTTAAGGAATTAAAAGCCCTTAAGAAAAAGCTTATGGACGAGATCATGGAAGTAATGGATGAACTCGGAGACAATAAGCCTACAAAGAAGTCCGAAAAGAAGCTTGAAGACAACAAACGACTTATCGAAGAATGTAACGAAAAGATTGAAGCCGATAACGATGAACTTATGGAACTTCCGGCAAAGATCAATTCCGTTAACTATACGCTCATGCTTGAAACCATGGCCGTATGTTATGAGCAGATACAGGAAAACAATACCGATATTGAAAGTATCGGAAAATGGATCGACGAAATAAGAATAGAACTCAAAAAGAAAGTTGCTCTTAAGCAGCATAAGATGATACGCAACCAGAATTTCTATACTTATATGCATAACATATTCGGCGCGGAAGTAATAAATATATTCGATATGAAATATCACGTCGAACAGGTCAAAAAACCTCAGCTTAAAGAAGAAAAAACTACTGAGAAATAGTTGTTTCTTTTTGCTTTGTAACCTTCTGTTTTATTTGACTGGAGGTTGGGTTTAATGATAAAATATATTGCTAAAATATGCGTTTGTGAGCAAATTTTTAACGATCGGGAAGTGTGCGATCGTTACTATTTGTGTTTTCAAATAGGCGAAAGAAAGGGATAAGTATGGACGACACTTCAGGTGCCGCGAAAGAAAAACAGAACTTTTTCGGACGAATATTTAAGAAGAACGACGAAGAAAACGTTGAACAGGAAATACTTTCAATGGTAAGCGCCGGGCATGAGAACGGCGTGCTTGAATCAAGCGAAGCCAAAATGATAAACAACATTTTTGAGTTTGTCGACAAAGAGGCTTCTGATATTTGTACAAACAGGAACGATATTGATGCGCTCGATAAGAACACTTTACTTGTCGATGCATTGAATCATATGCTTAAAAGCTCGTATTCAAGATATCCCGTATACGACGAAAATATCGACCATATCATCGGTATTCTTTATTTAAAAGATACCTGCAGAGTTCATGCAAAGAACGAGGAACTTAATGAGCCGATATCGGAAGTGGCGGGTCTTATCAGAAAAGCCATGTTCATTCCCGAAACAATGAATATTGACGATCTGTTCAAAACCATGCAGTCGGATAAAACTCAGATGGCGGTGGTTTTGGATGAGTATGGTCAGACGACGGGTATTGTCACCATGGAAGACATACTCGAAGAGATTGTCGGAAATATCATGGATGAATACGATGTGGAGAAAAACAGCATAAGAAAACGTCGGGGAAAAGAAGAAGAGTACATTATCGACGGTCAGACTTCCATCGAAGAGATCAGTAAAAATCTCGGTATTAATATCGAGGAAGGTGAATATCAGACCCTTAACGGTTTTATGATATCAAGAATGGACAGATTGCCCGAGAAAAACGAACGGTTCAAAACCGAATGCGACGGATATGTTTTCGAAATACTGTCTGTTGAGAATCGTATGGTAAAAAAGGTTGCCGTGAAGAAAGCGGACAACGAATCTAAAGTGAAAGAAGAGGAATCGAATTAATGTCAGGACATTCAAAATTTGCAAACATCAAACACAAGAAAGAAAAGAACGATGCCGCAAAGGGTAAGATCTTTACAATAATCGGTCGTGAGATTGCCGTAGCCGTAAAAGAAGGCGGTCCCGATCCTTCAAACAACTTTAAACTTGCAACGGTCATAGCCAAGGCTAAAGCCAACAACGTACCCAACGATACCATCGAGCGCGGTATAAAGAAAGCTGCAGGTGAAGGCAGTGGCGTTAACTATGAATACTGCTCATATGAAGGATACGGTCCCAACGGTATCGCAATTATCGTTGATTGCTTAACGGACAACAAAAACAGAACCGCTGCAAACGTAAGAAGTGCATTTACCAAAGGTGGCGGAAGTATCGGTACTCCCGGATGCGTATCATTTATGTTTGATAAGAAAGGTGAGATCATCATCGATAAAGAAGAATGTGATCTTGATGCCGATACTCTCATGATGACAGCTCTTGATTGCGGAGCGGAAGACTTCTCGGAAGAAGAGGACTGCTATGAGATCTACACGGATCCCGACTCATTCGATGAGATACTTAACAATCTTAAAAAAGCGGGACTTGAGAACTTTGCAAGCGCCGAAGTTACAATGATCCCTCAGAATTACGTTACATTGACCGATGAAACCGCGATCAAGAACGTAAACAGAATACTCGATCTTCTTGATGAAGACGACGATGTGCAGAACGTATATCACAATTACGATGAATAATAAGGGACGGAGAAGAGAATGAACAAAGAGACAATTTGCGTACAGGGCGGATACAAGCCCAAGAACGGAGAACCCAGAATCGTACCCATCGTGCAGAGCACAACTTTTAAGTACGATTCCAGCGAGGATATGGGAAAACTTTTCGACCTTGAGGCTGAAGGTTATTTCTATACAAGACTTGCGAACCCCACTAACGATGCAGTTGCAGCCAAGATTTGCGAACTTGAAGGAGGCGTTGCCGCAATGCTTACGTCTTCGGGGCAGTCGGCCAACTTTTTTGCTGTTTTCAATATTGCGGAAGCGGGAGATCATATCGTTGTAAGTTCTGCAATCTACGGCGGAACGTTCAACCTTTTGGTCAATACACTTACCAAAATGGGAATTGAAGTTACTACCGTCGATCCTTATTGCACTCCCGATGAGTTAAATGCGGCATTTAAAGACAACACCAAGTGTGTTTTCGGTGAATCCGTAGCCAATCCCGCACTTACCGTATTTGATTTTGAAAAATTCGCCAATGCGGCTCATGCTCACGGTGTACCGTTAATTGTCGACAATACTTTCCCTACACCCATCATGTGTCAGCCCTTTAAATACGGTGTAGATATCGTAACACATGCAACAACAAAGTATATGGACGGTCATGCCGCAACAGTCGGCGGATGTATTGTTGATTCGGGTAACTTTGACTGGATGGCTCACAAGGAGAAATTCCCCGGTCTTTGCACTCCCGATGAAAGTTATCACGGAATAGTTTATGCCGAGAGATTCGGAAAGAAAGCTTATATTACTAAAGCCACCGCACATCTCATGAGAGATTTCGGCGCGATCCAGTCTCCTCAGCATGCATTTTATATCAATATAGGACTTGAAACATTGCATCTTCGTATGGAACGTCACTGTTCAAATGCTCAGAAGGTTGCGGAGTTCCTTGAAGCAAACGATAAAGTTGCTTGGGTTAATTATCCGGGCCTTAAATCCAGCAGAGATTATGCCAATGCTCAGAAATATATGCCCAACGGAACATGCGGTGTTATCTCCTTTGGCTTAAAGGGTGGAAGAAGTGCAGCAGAGAAGATGATGGACAAGCTTAAACTTGCCGCTATCGTTACTCACGTTGCCGATGCGCGTACCTGCGTTCTTCATCCCGCTTCACATACTCACAGACAGATGAATGATGAACAACTTATAGCAGCAGGTGTATCACCCGATCTTATAAGACTTTCTGTCGGAATTGAGAATGTTGATGATATCATAAGCGATCTTGCACAGGCAATGGAATAATATCCGGGGGATAATATGGATAAACTCGCTATCGTGGTTCCTTGTTACAACGAAGAACCGATGCTAAAACTTTCATCCGAAGCTTTAAGAGGAGTTTTGGACGATCTTATAAATAAACAGAAGATATCGGAAGACAGTTTCGTTTTGTTTGTAAACGACGGTTCCAAAGACAAAACGTGGGATCTTATCGAGGAGGAACACGCTTTATATCCTTCTATGATAAAAGGTGTTAAACTTGCCGGTAATGTAGGTCATCAATTTGCGCTTACGGCAGGACTTCTTACCGCCAAAGATATGAGCGACGTTACGATCTCGATAGACGCCGACCTTCAGGACGACGTTTCGGTCATTGAAGAGATGATAGACAAGTTCCACGAAGGAAAAGATATTGTATACGGAGTAAGAAAGAAAAGGAAAACGGATACTTTCTTTAAACGTACGACAGCTCAGGCATTTTATAAGTTCATGAAACTCATGGGTGCTAAAACGGTATACAATCATGCCGATTTCAGACTTATGAGCAAAAGAGCCGTTGAACAATATTCGAAATACGAGGAATCAAATCTTTTTATAAGAGGCATCGTGCCGCTTATAGGTTATGAAACGGACAGCGTATATTACGATCGTAAAGAAAGAGTGGCGGGAGAGAGCAAATATCCTTTAAAGAAGATGATTGCTCTTGCATTTAACGGCATTTCATCGTTAAGCGTAAAGCCCATCACGATGATCACGGGATTGGGAATGATAATAATTCTTCTCAGCATCTGCGCAGCGATTTACGCCCTTGTTTCATACACTAACGGAAATACCGTTCCCGGATGGACAAGTCTTATTCTTTCCATTTGGTTTATTGGCGGTGTTCAGCTTTTGTGTATCGGACTTATCGGTCAATACATAGGCAAAATATATCTGGAAGTAAAACATCGTCCCAGATATAACATCGAAAAAATACTTTCCGATTAAGGATTTGCATTTAAATGAATTTCAAGAAGACCTGGTTCGGTTATTTAAATTTTGTAATTTCATCGATAATTACGGGGGCAGCCGTTATTGCTCTTGTATTCTTTTTGATGTTCAAAAAATATTTAACCGCAATAACGGTGGGAAGCAGTATACTGTCGTTTACCAATCCGATGTTCTGGGCTTTTCTGGGGATAAGTGTTTCTGTTATAGGTTTAGTGTTCTTAATAGTTTTTATCATCAAAAAAATCAGGATAAAGGCATTAAAGAATGTATATTTTGTTGACCAGAAGCCAAGAAAGATAACAGGTCTTATATTGGGGCTTGCCATATTCGCGGCAGGTCTTGTTTTAAGAATAAGATTTATTTTAAACCATGAATTTGAACCCGCTTTTGATACGGAAGCTGCAAAGTCATATTTTGACGGAGTTACTACATTTTCGGGTTTTTGTGACTTTGATCTTTTGTATGCCAGATTAATAGCATACGTTTATAGATATGTTGGAATCAAACCGGAAATGTTTGTGTGGTTCAACCTTATTCTTTCATGCGTTTTGTACATTGTTATTTTTGCAATACTCAAAAATATATTTGATGAATTCGCAGCATGTGTTCCTCTTGCCTTTTTGAGTTTCTCACCTGCCTCGTTTTCAAACATAGCACTGGGCTCCATCGATTATCTCAAATTTTTAATCGTATGCGTATTGTTGCTTATAGTTATTAAACTGTTGTCCACCTCAAAAGAAGTTTCTTCTTTTCCTGTATTCGGACTTGTACTTACACATTTGTTTATAATCACATTCTTATTCGTGATACCTTTGCTCAGTTCAAAGTCCGTATCAATTTCGCTATCATTTGGCGCAGAAAAGGAACGACTTCTTTTCTCGATGTTTGACAACATTTATATTTTTGCCGGTGTATTGATATGTATTCTGATAGCGGAATTCAACTTTCTGTTTTCGGAAAGCGACAGACTTTCACCGATTTCTTTCATATGGCTTATTGCTTTGATGTTTTTCCTTTTTACCGACAATGCTTTGTTCCACACGTCTTGGCCCGATATGCCTTTGATGAAAGTACTTTTTACAACATTCGCAGGTTTGGGATTCAGCGGTCTTATATTCGGCGATAAATGTTCATCTGAGTTTGCCGAAGACTTTTATGATGAACTCGAATCGAGAGAATTCGATAAACAGGCCGAGAATACCACCTGGATATCAAGAAGCGAATCCGCTAGACTTTTAACGGCTGAGACCACTAAAGTAAAAGAGACATCGGAAGATGAAAAGCCTGCAGAAACCATAACACCCGTCAAAAAAGTTGAATTGTTTGAAAACCCGCTTCCTTTGCCTAAACCTCATGTCAGAAAAGAGATCGAATACAAGATTGAACCCGATTCCGACAAGATGAGTTTTGATATTGAAATAAAAGACAACGATGATTTCGACTTGTAAAAGAACAAGGATAAGATATGGCGACAACCCGTAAACCTCAGAGAAAAAGTACTTCCAAAAGAAGTTCTTCATCTGCAAAAAGAACAACAAAAAGCTCGGTAAAAGACGTAAAGATCAAATTTGAGATACTGTTTCTTTTGTCGTTTACTTTTTGTGTCCTTTTGTTTTTATGTAATTTCGGGCTTATAGGCGTTGCGGGCAATTTTATTTCGAAACTTGATTTCGGTCTTTTCGGTGTTTTGGCTTACATTTTCCCAATCTATCTTTTTGTGATGATCTTTGTGGGAATGAGGAATCTGGGAGCCTACAATTTGCGAAGGAAAGAGATTGCTCTTTTCATTCTTTTCTTATCTGTTTGTAATATAACCGAACTTATCGGCGGAATTGCAAAAACGCTTGAAACGCTTTCCGTAAAAGAAATTTTCGAATACTCTTATTCGACGCATAAAGGCGGCGGTGTTATTGCCGCAACATTTGTTTTCCTTATGTTAAAACTTATCGGAACATGGGGAACCGTCATTTTAAGCATAATTGCCGCAGTAATATGTATCGTTATCGTTTCTGAAAATTCTCTTGTCGGTAAGCTTAAAGATTCAAAGGATGCTTTATCGCAACATATAAGTGAAAACAAAACCGTAAAAGAAGAGTTTTACAGGCAGCAAAACGAATTAAGAGAAGTAAAAAGAAAAGAGCGCGAAGAAGAGCGTTTAAAGAAGATTGAATTAAACAAAGCAAAAGCGCTTGAAAAACAGACAAAGACGGAAGAAAAGTCAGACGAGAAGATTCTTCGTATGAACAAAAAGGTTTCGGGTGTAACGACCGACACTCTGATTGTGCCCAAGACCGACGATAAAAGCGAAAACAACGATATTCATGAGATCGTTTTAAACAATTTCGATCCCGAATCTCAGTCGTTTGACGGATTTATTGACGACATAGACGAGATTGTCATTGAAAAAGAAGACAATTACTACGATGAGCCTATTCCGGTCACCAATAAAGAACCTTTAAATGTCATTTCCGAGAAACCGGTAAAAGAGACCTTAAAAGCCGAGAAAGGTTCTTCGGCGGTAAAGGTTGAAAACAAATCGATCAATCATAAATATGAGTTTCCGAGCATCAACCTTCTTACGAAGAATACTTCAAAGAACGGTTCCGACAGCGAGGAATCCATTAAATCCACAGCAAGAAAACTTATATCAACACTTGAACTGTTCGGTGTTAAAGCAAGTGTCGATACAATAAGCCAGGGTCCTACGGTGACGAGATTTGAACTCATTCCCGAACCGGGAACAAAGGTCAGCAGGATAAAGGGATTATCGGACGATATTAAGTTAAATCTCGCAACCTCGGATATCAGAATAGAAGCACCGATACCCGGAAAGGCCGCAGTAGGTATAGAAATTCCCAACAAGGAAGCACAATCCGTATTGTTAAGAGATCTTATCGACACCCAAGAGTTTAAACAGTCGGGTTCCGATCTGACTTTTGCGGTGGGTAAAGACATTTCCGGTAAGGTTATCGTATATGATATCGATCAGTTCCCTCACCTTTTGATCGCAGGTGCTACGGGTTCGGGTAAATCGGTATGTATCAATACCCTTATCGTGAGTCTTATATACAAGGCTCATCCCAACGATGTCAAAATGATCATGATAGACCCTAAAGTCGTTGAACTGAGTGTATACAACGGAATACCTCATCTTATGATCCCTGTAGTGACCGATCCCAAGAAGGCTGCCGCAGCACTTAACTGGGCGGTTACGGAAATGATGGAACGTTACAAAAAGTTCGCCGATCTCAACGTAAGAGATCTTAAGGGTTATAACAAAGCGGTTGAACAGCGCGAAAAAGAAGAAGGGCCGAGTGATATTCACAAGAAACTTCCTCAGATCATTGTTATTGTTGACGAATTGGCAGACCTTATAATGGTTGCCAAGAACGATGTGGAAGATGCAATATGCCGTCTGGCACAGCTTGCAAGAGCATGCGGAATTCATCTTATCATTGCCACTCAAAGACCAAGTGTTGATGTAATCACAGGTCTTATCAAAGCCAATATGCCAAGCCGTCTTGCTTTTGCCGTTTCTTCGAACATTGACTCGAGAACTATCCTTGATATGGGTGGAGCGGAAGAGCTTCTCGGAAAGGGCGACATGCTCTTTTATCCCAAGGGCTTAAAAAAGCCCGTAAGACTTCAGGGAGCTTTTGTATCCGACTCGGATGTAAATAAGATCGTTGATTTCTTAAAGCCTCAGGCGGGAGCTTTTTCATCCGATTCCGATGAGATCACACAGAAGATCGAAGCCTCTTCAAGCGCTTCTTCATCGTGTTCCGGACAGAGCTCGTCCGACTCCGATTATGACGATCTTTTCATAGAAGCGGGCAAATATGTTATTTCAAACAACAAGGCTTCCATCGGCAATTTGCAAAGGGTTTACAGAATCGGCTTTAACCGAGCCGCAAGGATCATGGATAAACTTGCGGAAGTCGGTGTTGTTTCTGCCGATGACGGTACCAAAGCAAGAACCGTGCTCATGAGTATGGAACAGTTTGAAAACTTTATTGAAAACGAATTATGATCTTTTCGAAAGGAAAACTGATTAATGAAATCTGATATCGAAATCGCAAGAGAAGCGAAAATGCTTCCTATCGCCGAAGTCGCCAAAAAGATCGGTGTTTCTGAAGACGACCTTGAGCTTTACGGAAAATATAAAGCCAAGATTGACGACAGCTGGTGGGAAAAGAATAAGAACAACAAAGACGGCAAACTGATACTTGTTACCGCCATCAATCCCACTCCGGCAGGAGAAGGAAAGACCACAACAAGTGTCGGATTAAGTCAGGCTTTTTGCAAACTTGGCAAGAAATGCGTAGTGGCATTAAGAGAACCTTCCCTTGGACCGTGTTTCGGTATCAAAGGCGGTGCTGCGGGAGGCGGATATGCTCAGGTTGTACCGATGGAAGATCTTAACCTTCATTTCACCGGAGATTTTCATGCAATAACCAGTGCAAACAACCTTCTGGCCGCAATACTCGACAATCATATTCAACAGGGCAATGAGCTTGGTATCGATCCCCGAAATATCGTATGGAAAAGATGCATGGATATGAATGATCGCGTTCTTCGTAACATTGTCGTGGGACTTGGTGCAAAAACCGACGGAACCGTAAGAGAAGATCATTTTGTTATAACCGTTGCAAGCGAAATCATGGCTGTTCTTTGTCTTGCAAGCGACATGAAGGACTTAAAGGAAAGACTTTCAAGAATAATCGTTGCTTACGATTATTCCGGAAACCCCGTTACCGCAGGACAGCTTAAATGTGTGGGTTCTATGGCTGCATTGTTGAAAGATGCAATTAAGCCCAATATCATTCAGACACTTGAAAATACTCCCGCGATCATTCACGGTGGACCTTTTGCCAATATCGCTCATGGATGTAATTCCGTCAGAGCGACAAGATACGCGCTTAAAGCTGCCGATTATGTTATCACCGAAGCCGGATTCGGTGCAGATCTCGGTGCAGAGAAATTCTTCGATATCAAATGTCGCATGGCGGGATTTAAGCCCGATTGTGTTGTACTTGTTGCAACGATTAGAGCTCTTAAGTATAACGGCGGTGTTGCCAAAGCGGATCTTTCAAACGAGAATCTCGATGCATTAAAGAAAGGTATCGTCAATCTCGAAAAGCATATCGAAAACTTACAGCAGTACAAAGTGCCGGTTGTTGTTACACTTAACGCATTTTCATCCGATACAGATGCCGAAACCGAATTTGTCAAGAATTTCTGCGAAGAAAGAAACTGTGAATTCGCTCTTTCCAAAGTCTGGGAATTAGGAGGAGAAGGCGGAGTTGAACTGGCAAATAAAGTACTTAAGACTTTGGAAGAGAAAGAAAGCTTTTTTGAACCAATTTACAAAGATGAACTTTCGTTAAAAGAAAAGATCGAAACTGTTGCCAAAAAGATATATGGAGCAAAAGACGTATCTTACTCAAAAGAAAGCGAAAAGATGCTTAAAAAGCTTGAAGATTTAGGCTTTTCAAATCTTCCGGTATGTATGGCAAAGACACAGTATTCTCTTTCGGACGATCAGACTTTACTCGGTCGTCCCGAGGGCTTTACCCTTAACGTGAGAGATGCATATATCAGTGCCGGAGCAGGCTTTGTTGTTGTTCTTACAGGACAGATCGTAACCATGCCGGGTCTTTCAAAGACTCCCGCAGCATATTCGATAGATGTAGACGAAGACGGTAAAATAACCGGCCTTTTCTAAGCACAAATACATTGGAGGACTGTTATGGAACTAATTGACGGAAAGAAAATATCCGCTGAGATTAAAGATGAATGCAAACAAAAGGCTCTTAAGCTTATTGAATCAGGTAAAGAACCTTGTCTTGCCGTAATACTTGTCGGTAACGACCCTGCTTCATCCATATACGTTAACAACAAAAAGAAAGCATGCGAATATTGCAATATCAAGTCGCTTTCTTACGAACTGCCGGAAGAAACCACAGAAAAAGAACTTCTCGATCTTATTTAGAAACTCAATAATGATGCATCGGTAGACGGAATTCTTGTACAGCTTCCTTTACCGAAACATATCGACGAAGATAAAGTTATAGCCGCAATCGATCCTTTAAAGGATGTTGACGGATTTCATGTTAAGAATGTGGGTTCGCTTTGTATCGGAAAGCCTGTACTCGTATCTTGTACACCGGCCGGCGTTATTGAACTTTTAAAAAGAAGTAACGTAGAAATATCCGGAAAACGCTGTGTTGTCATCGGAAGAAGCAATATAGTCGGTAAACCCATGGCATTATTGATGCTTTCGGAAAATGCAACGGTTACTATATGTCATTCAAGAACAAAAGATCTTGAAGCCGTATGTAAAGAAGCCGATATTTTGATCGTGGCAATCGGAAAACCCAGATTTATTGATTCCAAATATGTTAAGGACGGTGCCGTTGTTATCGATGTGGGAATTCACAGAGACGAGAACAACAAAATCTGCGGTGATGTAAACTTTGACGACGTAAAAGACAAGGTTTCCAAGATCACCCCTGTTCCCGGCGGAGTCGGCCCCATGACTATAGCAATGTTAATGTCAAATGTTATTACCGCTTGCGAAAGGAAATAATCCGAAATGACCTGCCCCAATTGCGGAAAGCCTTTAAAAGAAGGCGAATTGTATTGTGAATATTGTGGATGTGAGATAGAGATCGTTTCCGATATCGATATGGATCTTGAGATGGACAAAACCATTAAAAGCATAGCCCGGAAGGAATTTGATTATTCTGAAGATTTTGATGAAGACGACGATCCTTCAATAATCGGAATGATCGTTAAATCCGGTCACAAAATAGGCAAACTGTTTTATGTTTTACTTGGCCTGGTTGCTTTAACAGTTGTTTTTGTTGCCGTTCATCTCGGAAGAAAAATATCTCATGAAAGTTCTCTTGAATATCAGATAGAGATGGCTGAAAAAGCATACAAGAACAACGATTATTCAAAAGCCGTTTCATATCTTAACAAAGCCATGAGACTTGATACAAAGAACGGGGATTATGCTCTTACCATCGCCGATTATTATATGGCTCTCGGTAACGAAACCGACGCCACACTCATTCTTTCGGAAGCCGCTGAGAATGAAGAATATGACGAAGTAAAGAGAGTAAAAGCATACAGAAAACTGTTTGAGATTTATAAAAACGACGCAAACTACTCAGCCATAGCGGAGAGATTAAACAACTGTACGTTAGAGTCGGTTCTTACCGATTTCTCCCAGTATATAGTCGATACTCCCGTTTTCAACAAAGAATCGGGTACATATAACGAATCTATATTCCTGTCCATAAGCAACGATTCTGACAGCAAGATATTATATACACTTGACGGTTCGAATCCTGTTGATAACGGTACGGAATATACCACGCCTTTACTGCTCGAATATGGCAGTTATACGATAAAAGCCGTTTGTATGAACGATTACGGTATATGTTCCGAAACCGTTTCCGGAACGTATCTGATTGATGTGGCGTTTTCTTTCTCCCCCAATGTCGAACCGGAAGAAGGAGAGTTTGAGCACACATTTATGATAGAAGTGGATGTACCTGTCATGTATACGTGTTATTATACACTTGACGGCTCGGATCCCACGAAAGAATCCTTCAAATATACCGAACCGATTCCCGCAATGCTTGGCACAAACACTTATAAATTCGTTGTTTTCTCAAATGACGGAACGGCAAGTGAAATTGTGACAAAAGTGTATACGGTAAATCTTGATACGGAGATAACTCCCGCTGATGCGGTTACGATGTTAAACCGGGGGCTTATCGACAGAGGATATCTTGATGAATCGGGTTGTCACAGAGAAGGTATTGACGGAACGTACATATTTATGTATTCGACCATTTATCCCATAGAGGGTATGGGTGATTTCTATTTTGTTGTTGAATACATTCAGGATGCTTTCGGCAACAATACCATGACCGGAACATATTATGCCATCGATTGCTACAACGGAATGTTATATTCCGTTGATGTAACAGGAGAAGACGGCTACAAGCTTTCTCCGCTATAAATACATACTGAAAGGAAAAATAAAAATGTACCAGATTTTAAAAGCCGAAGAAATCACGACCAACATTTTCTTAATGGTTGTGAAGGCTCCGAGAGTGGCAAAATCATGTCTTCCCGGACAGTTTGTTATCGTAAGGACCGATGAAGACAGCGAGAGAATCCCGCTCACCATCTGTGATTACGATAGAAAAGAAGGCACCATTACCATCGTATTTCAGGTTGTCGGTGCCGGAACATTGTTCATGTCGGGTCTTAAAGCCGGCGATTCGTTCCATGATTTTGTGGGACCTCTCGGATGCGCTTCCGAACTTGTTACCGACGATGTTGAAAACACCAAGAAAAAGAATATTCTCTTTGTTGCAGGCGGCGTAGGTACCGCTCCCGTTTATCCTCAGGTTAAATGGCTTCATGAGAACGGAATCAACGCCGATGTAATCGTTGGCGCAAAAACAAAGGATCTTCTTATACTAGAAGATGAAATGAAGGCCGTTGCCGGAAACCTTTACATCACAACAGATGACGGTTCTTACGGAAGAAGCGGTATGGTTACAAAGACTATCGAAGATCTTGTTGCAGAAGGAAAGAAATACGATGTTTGCGTAGCAATCGGTCCCATGATCATGATGAAATTCGTCTGCAAACTTACCAAAGAGCTTAACATCCCCACTGTAGTAAGTCTTAATCCCATTATGGTTGACGGAACGGGTATGTGCGGTGCATGTCGTGTAACCATCGGCGATAAGGTTAAGTTTGCTTGTGTAGACGGTCCCGAGTTCGACGGACATCTTGTTAATTTTGATGAAGCCATGAAACGTCAGACGCTTTATAAGACAGCCGAAGGAAGAGCATTCCTTGCTGCAAAAGAAGGCGATACACATCATGGCGGATGCGGAAACTGCTAAGGAGGAGATTACAATGGACGTATTAAAGAAAGTACCGGTACGCGAGCAGGATCCGAAAGTTCGTGCAACCAATTTTGACGAGGTATGCCTCGGATATAACAAAGAAGAAGCTATGGAAGAAGCTTCAAGATGTATTAACTGTAAGAATGCTCAGTGTATTAAGGGATGTCCCGTTTCAATTAATATTCCCGGATTTATCGAGCAGGTTAAACTCGGTGATTTCGATAAAGCTTACGAGATCTTAAGCGAGTCAAGTGCACTTCCCGCTGTCTGCGGACGTGTTTGTCCTCAGGAAAGCCAGTGTGAAGGCAAGTGTATAAGAGGTATCAAGGGTGAGCCCATCTCTATAGGTAAACTTGAAAGATTTGTTGCCGATACGGCAAGAGAAAACGGCAAGAAACCCACTCCCGCAAGCGAAAAGAACGGAAAGAAAGTTGCCGTTATCGGTTCGGGCCCCGGCGCATGTAAGACCTGCGGGGCCCGAACCGATAACGGCAACTTTCT